>Ga0302215_10000356_pt1 | contig 34274 bp, 36 predicted proteins | sample II_Fen_N3_1_FD_194580 | JGI IMG/M metagenome (GOLD analysis project Ga0302215, IMG submission 194580) | Peat permafrost microbial communities from Stordalen Mire near Abisko, Sweden - II_Fen_N3_1 | ecosystem: Environmental > Terrestrial > Soil > Wetlands > Permafrost | place: Sweden: Abisko... | reverse complement strand
CAACGAGTATGGGCGTAAATTATCATTGGGAATATACTTTTGTTATCGGTGCAATTTGTTTGCTTTTGGCAAGCGTGGTTGCTTATAAAATCAAAGAAAAATAAGTCGGGTTTTTTAACCCAGCAAAATTGGACGTAAAATGGCAGAAAAAAAACGAATATTATTTATTTATCCCCCGGCTCCAGTTATGAACCGAGAAGACAGATGTCAGCAACCTGTTAAAGAGTTGTTGGTGATTCCGCCTCTACCTCCTATGGATTTGATGTATATGGCGGCGGTTGCCGAGGAAATAACCGAGCCTTGTTATTACGAAGCTAAGATTGTTGATTATAGCTTGGTAGAAAATTCGTCTGAACAATTCAAATTCGATTTACAAGAATTCAAACCTGATTACTTGGTTGTGAACGTCGCTTCAACCACGCTTGAAAATGATTTATCTGTTTTGCAAGTTGCAAAAGACATTTTGCCAAACATTACAACAATTGTAAAAGGGGCGCATTTCTTAACCTCAAATACTGACGTTCTCTATAAATACAGAACGCTTGATTTGGTCATTGTGGGCGAGGCGGAGATTACTTTAAAAGAAATTTTAAAAGGCAAAGATTATTCAAAAATCAAAGGGCTTTGCTATCGAGACGGATTTGTCGCAAAATTCACTGGTAAACGACCGTTCATTCAAGATTTGGATAAGCTCCCATTTCCTGCGCGTCATTTGGTCAATAATGATTTGTTCAAACGCCCGGACAACAACAAAGTTCAGGCGATTATAAAGGTTTCAAGAGGTTGCCCTCATCACTGTTTCTTCTGCCTAGCTACGCCGGTTTCGGGCGCTAAGGTTCGCGTGAGAAGCGTCGAAAACATTATTGCAGAAATCAAAGAATGTGTTGAAACTTATAAGATTACAAATTTTCTTTTTTGGGCGGATCTTTTTAACGCCGACAGAGAATGGACTATGGATTTGTGCGAAAAAATTATCGAAAGCGGACTTGAGATAACTTGGTCGTCTAATACGAGGGCAGATACTGCGGATGATGAAATGGCTGAGCTGATGTATCAATCGGGCTGCCGCTTGGTAAGTATCGGTGTGGAGAGTGGCTCTCAGTATATTCTGGATAAAATTGGTAAAAAAATTACGATTGACGAAATCAGGGATACCGTTAAAATTTTCAAACGTGCAAAGATTAAGGTTTACAATTATTTCGTAATCGGGCTTCCGTGGGATGACGAAGATACGGTTGAAGACACAATTGATTTTGCTATTGAATTGGACAGTGATTTTGTGAGTTTTTACACGGCAACGCCGCTTCCCGGGACAAGATTTTGTAAATACGCGCTGGAAAAAAGTTTGCTCGACGAGAAATCCTCGTTTGAAGGGGCATATTTTGAACCTGTCGTAAACACCCATTTTCTCACTAAGGAAAGAATTTTGGAGCTTCATAAACAGGCGATAAAAAGATTTTATCTGCGCCCGATGTTCATCCTGCGTTCGATTTTAAATATTCGCTCAATGGCCGAGTTGAAAAATTACGCCAAGGCCGGGCTCGGAATTTTGTTGAGAAAATAAACAAACCAACATGAAGATTTTATAAAGAGATTTCCCTTTAGCCTTTGTTTTTGGTAGGATTGAAGATGATTGATGACCATTAGCGAGAGGATAGCAATGAAGAAGATTTTTTTAACACTGTTGGCATTTTTGTGCACAATACAACAATCGTTTGCGTTTAATATTGATGCGGCTATTGAAAAAGTTGTAGCACCTGTCTCTGACAAGGTTTCTGCAGTTATGTTTTTCCCAGTAACAATATTTGGAGTTGAGATTCCTATCATAATTCTTTGGATTTTGGTTGCAGGAATATTTTTTACCGTTTATTTTAGAGGGATTTCTATTTGGGGCTTAAAACACTCTATCGATATATTAAAACACCCAAAACAAAATGATGCAGGCGGAGAAATCTCTCCACTAGGAGCTTTGATGACTGCACTTTCAGGAACTGTTGGGCTCGGTTGTATCGCAGGGGTTGCGATTTCGATTTCAATCGGTGGGCCGGGTGCTGCGTTTTGGATTATGTTCGGCGCAATTTTGGGTATGACGCTTAAGTTTGCAGAAGTTTCACTTTCTTTAAAATATAGAAAAATCTTGCCTGACGGCACAATCGCTGGCGGACCTATGCACTTTATAGCACATGGGCTTACAAGAAGAAAAATGCGCTGGCTTGGACAACCTTTGGCTGTAGTTTTCGCTTATCTTTGTATCGGCGGAGCGCTTACAGGCGGAAACATGGTTCAAATCAACCAAACAACAAGACAGATTATAAATATAGCAGGCGGAGAAAACGGAATTTTGCACGGATATAACTGGTTAATCGGTTTAATCTGCGCGATTTTGATGGGGCTGATAATTATCGGCGGAATCAAAGCGATAACAAAAGTTGCGATGAAAGCCGTTCCTTTCATGGTTTATTTGTACCTTATTGCCGGGGTTATAATCCTTATTGCAAACTGGCACAACATTCCGCACGCTTTTTATATTTCAATTAAAGAAGCATTTTTCCCTCAATCGGTTGCAGGCGGAATCATCGGGATAATGATTATCGGGATGCGCCGTTCTGTTCAAACAAACGAAGCAGGGACTGGTTCAGCACCTATTGCTTATGCGACCGCGCAAACTGACGAACCGATTTCTCAAGGGTTTATCGCTCTTTTGGAGCCGTTTTTGACCGGTTTGGTTTGTTTATTATCTGCAGGAATAATTATTTCTTCAGGCGTTTATGAAAATTATACAAAAGGGGTTTCAGGTATCGAGCTTACTTCGTCAGCTTTTGAAGCGACTTTCCCTTGGTTTAAATATGTTTTATCAGTGGTCGTAATTTTGTTTGCGCTTACTACTCTTATTTCTTGGGCTTATTACGGACAAAAAGCTTGGAACTATATCGTGGGCGAAGGTAAAAAACGCACACTGTTTTATCAAATATTCTTTTTGACTTTTACAGTAATCGGGTCTGTTATGAACATCAAAACGATTATCAACTTGACTGATGCAATGATGCTAGGTATGGCGATTCCAACTTGCTTGACTATGTATTTTATGGCAAAAGAACTGAAAATTGATTTGATTAATTACTGCAAAAAACACGATATTGAATCAACATTTACAAAAGTTTGGTTCAAAAATGCGGTTGAAGAAGAAATTTAAGCTGATTTATAAAGAAATGTAAATGCAGGTTTTTTCTTTACAGTCCAGTATTTAAGCGCTTTTGAGTAAAAATTTTTCAAAATACTAGCAATAAAATTTACATTTTGTTTTTCATGCGTTACAGTATGTAAAAACAAAGGAGATCTATTATGGTCAAATCGGTATCAAACGTTTCATTTTCAAGCGCTATTGGGGCTATGGATAAGGTTTCAAGCGAACAATTATATAACCCCGGTCTATATTCAATGCCTGAATTGATGCAGCCACCGCCTCGCCCTTACAAAGAACGCATGAGTTTCTTGGGCTTTTTAGGCAGACTTGTTTTGACCGCTGGTGTCGTGTTTGGAGCTCCGCTTTTGGCTAGAAAATACCTAAAGGCTTTGAGCAAAGAAAGCGTTGATGTCACAAAAGGTTTGGCAAAAGAAGCAAAACCGGTTGAAAAATTAAAATACCATATCGCTAAATTCGGCGATTGGGTTGATAAAAATATGTATCAAAAAATAGCAAAATCTTTTGCAAAAAAGACAGAAGAACCCGTAATCGAAGTGCCTCCAAACAAAGAGCCTAACCCTAATCCAGAATCTTAGTTTTTCGAATCCAATTCTTTTTTGTAATTCTCGTTTTTCGGGCAAACTTTTATGTTGGGATTTTCTTTGACGTATTTTTTTGTTTTTAATTCGTCAGGCAAAAACTGCTGATAAGTTTCGGGGTTTGCGTGCGAATATAGATAATCTACGCCAAATCCGTACTTCGAGGCGTCTTTGTAGTGAGCGTCTCTCAAATGCATCGGCGGTGGATAGTCAGAGCCGTTTTCGATGTCTGAAAGTGCTGAATCTATTGCGCAAATGACCGCGTTCGATTTTGGTGCCTGTGCGATGTATATGACCGCTTGAGCCAAAGGAATCCTGCCTTCTGGAAGTCCAAGCAATTCAACCGCTTTGTGTGCGTTTACTGCAACCGTGAGGGCGTTGGGGTCAGCGTTTCCCACGTCTTCAGAGGCTGTAACTATTAGGCGTCGAGCGATAAATCGTGGGTCTTCGCCTGATTCAATCATTTTTGCAAGATAATAAATAGCGGCGTTCGCGTCTGAGCCTCTCAGGCTTTTTTGAAACGCCGAAGCGCAGTCGTAATGCTCTTGTTTTGAGTATCTTGTGTTTCTTTTTTGAGAAATGTTTTCTAAGATTTCGATGTTTAATTTTCTTTGATTATCAATCAAATCGCTTGCAAAATAAGAATTTTCAACCAAGTTCAACGCTGCTCTGGCATCGCCTCTTGAGTGGTTTATGATAAATTTTATGACTTCTTCGTCAAAATCGATTTTCTGATTTTCTTTTTGCAGGTAGTCGAATCCTTTTTTTGTAATATTTTCGATGCTTTCATCACTAAGTGAGTTGAGTCTGATTACCTGAACGCGAGAAAGCAGGGCAGGAATGACCTGAAACGAAGGGTTTTCTGTAGTTGAGCCGATTAAAAACATTGTTCCGTTTTCAAGATGTGGCAAAAGCGCATCTTGTTGGGTTTTTGAATAACGGTGGATCTCGTCTATGAACAAAATTGTTTTGCTTCCGCTTCTAAGTGCCATTTTTGCGCTTTCGACAGATTCTTTAATCTCTTTTACGCCTGAGGTTACGGCCGAAAGTTCAATGAATTGGGCTTTCGTTTGAGTCGCTATAAGACGAGCAAGCGTCGTTTTTCCGCAGCCTGGCGTGCCCCACAGAATTAGTGAAAACAATCTATTCGTTTTGAGCAGGTTTAATAACGGGCTATTTTGAGAAACGACATTGCTTTGACCCAAAAAATCGTCGAGCGTTTTTGGTCGTAAAATTTCCGCAAGCGGCACCTGTTTATTCTGGTTTTCTAATTCTGTAAATAAATTATTCATAGTATAATTGTAGCAGAAAAGGGTGGGAAAAGGTAAAGGTTAAAACATAAATGAAGCACTATCTAAATATTTGCCCCGACCGTGCGTTTTTCATCGTAAACATTCATTAAAAAGCATGCGAAAACTAGCAAATTCTGGGATTCAGCTGTTTTATGTCCACTGATAGGAATATAATGACAAAAATCATAGAATATATTTTTAATAGATTTCCCCAAGGTATGACCGTAAAAAGTGATAAGAAAATTGGGCATCTCAGAGAGATCGGTGCAAAGATTACTTCCCCTGAAAATAGGCTTATTATGGGCGTTACGGCTTTAGCTAGTCAACCATTTCTTGATTTATACAATAAGGATGTTGATGAAAAAACGCGTATTGTTTCTTGTGCGAAAACTATTGCAAAAATTGCAGTCGGAACAACTGTTGGCGTAATCGTACGTAAATCTTCTATCGGGCTTGCAAAAAAATGGTGCAAAATTCCTGATTCATCGGATACCTTAAGCAAAATGGCTACAATGTTCACCCCAAAGGGAATAGACTTTGTAAGAGAAAAAAAATTAATAGATCGCCACAGCAATACTATGGGGACTGTACTTGGTACCGCGGTAGGTTTGGTGACCAACTTTGTAATTGATATGCCGTTGACAAAAATATTAACAAATACCCTTATCAACAGATTTGAAGGCAAAAATTCAAACACCAATTCAGAAGGAGGTCAATAATGGCAACTCCTTATGAAGCAGTTAAAAATTTCAGTACTTGGCTATACAAAAAGTATAAAAATGACCCAGCAAAAATGCTAATACACACCGGTGCCATTGGTTGGACGCTTTCTGCCTTTGCACAAATCGGTGCGGTGTTGATTAACGATGATATCCCAAAAGAACAGAAAAAGTTTCTTATCCCTCAAGAGATGGCTGATGCTGCCATAAATATTGCCACTTTTTATCTATTTACAAACACTTGTAATGAAGTTACAAAAAAACTCATTCAATCGGGGAAATTATCATCTAAACACATAAAAGAATTTATGGAGACAAATATCTCTAAGGACGAAATTGGTAAATTTACTACAAACATTGAAAAATCGCCAAATTTCAACCAAATAGAAGATAAATATAAAGATTTTAGCAGCGGTGTCGGTATTGTCGTTAATCTTGTGGCGTCTGTTGTGGCAAGTAATATTTTAACTCCAATTCTAAGAAATAATATTGGTGCAAGGGTCCAAAAGCGTCTTGTTGGTGAAACCAAAGCAGATAGAGAAAAAATCCAACAAAATCAGCTGGTTCCGGCTCCATTAAATCTGCCAGCGCAAAACAGATTTGGCATGGATGATTATAGAAGCAAAATCATGAGCGCACCGCGTGTTATATCTGGCGGTTCAATGAGGGTTTAGCGTTTTTTTGCCTTGAATCTCACCCAAGATTAAAGGCTAACTGCGGCTAATAATATTAAGTTTGGCTGATTTCATTGTAAACATTCATTAAAAAGCATGCGAAAACTAGCAATTTCTGAGCTTCAGCGGGTTTATGTCCATGGGTAGGAACGTAAATGACAATACAAATATCGCCAGCAAGAATAAACAACAGTGTAAGTAGTGTAAAAAACGTTACTGTTATTGGGCATTCTCAAAATGCAGCTACTAGTACTCCTGCTTTTCGAGGAAAAGTTTGGGAAGTAAAAAGCGAAGGGCTTATTAAAAAAATCAACTGGCTTGGTGATGATTTTTCTTCGGCTATGCAACGTTTAGTCTCAGGTGCAACTGCTTTGATGACTCAACCGTTTTTTGATTTGAATAACAAAAAGACAGATGAGAAAACAAGAGTTACATCTACCGCAAGAACTCTAGGAAAAATTATCGCGGGGACAACGACTGGCGTGTTAATTCGTCAAATTTGTGTCGGACTAACAAAAAAATGGACTCAAAATGAGCATACAGAGCAATATTTACTAGAAAAAGGCAAAAAATCAGCGTCCGAAATTATAACTGATTTTAGCGGGCATGAAAATCTACAAAAATTGCTCCCAAATGATATGAAACACGTCTCTTATAGAAAAATTAAGGCATACAGAGGTGCAATGGGTACATTTGCGGCAGTAGTAGTTATGCTGGGAACAAATTTTGTAATAGATGCACCTCTGACAACATATTTAACAAATTTCTTTGTGAAAAAATTCACACAAACTCCTGAACCTCAAAAACAGCCTGCTGTTGAAGGAGGTAAGTAATGAGCTTCGCTAACCACCTAGAAAACGTAAAAGCATATCTTTTCAAAACATACTCTGGTGATACCAGCAAAATGCTTCTTCATACCGGAACTTTTGCTTGGATTACTTCTGCTGCAGCTCAGATATTTGGGATTGTTAATAATGATAAAGTTTCGAAAGACCAAAAGAAATTTTTAATTCCTCAAGAGATGGCTGATGCGGCTATCAACATTATATCTTTTTTCTACGTGACTAGATCAATTCAAAATTTCACAAAATCATTGGCTCATAAAGGTAAAATAATTACTCCTGCGATTAGAGAATTTTGTGAAAAAAATGGAATAAAACATTTCAAAGTTAAAAATGAAGATTCTCCTAATATTGGTAAAGCAATCCTTCAGCAAATAGACGAATTTAAATCAACAATGAGAATCAATGACGAAAACAAGATAGGTACCAAAGAAGATTCAGATGCTTTGCAAGGGAAAATAAATGCCCTTGATCATTTCTACGATAAAACATATGCACCGTTTGAAAGCGGAGTAAAAATTGTTGGGAGTGTTACGGGAGCAGTTCTTTCTTCAAATATAATTACTCCAATATTAAGAAATCCACTTGCTGCAATGAAACAAAAGAGCTCCATGGCAAAAGAAAAACTTGAAAACGATGGACTTATTCCTTCAACACCTGTTTTACCCGCGCAAAACAAATTTGGCATAGATGACTACAAAACCAAGGTTATGAGCGCTCCGCGTGTTATATCCGGCGGTTCAATGAGAGTTTAAAAGTATTTTCTCTGCATCAAATTCGCCCACGGTAGAGTTTTACCTGTGGTTCGTAGCATTCTTTGCTTCAATAAATGTGAGTAGGATTAGGGTAGTGTAAATTTGTGGGGATTTGTTTGATTAAGATTTATACTTTAATCGACTAAGTGCTCTCTTACGGCTTTAACTGCCGCTTGAACTCTGTCTGTTACTGCCATTTTGTGCAAAATAGAGCACACGTGCGCTTTGATTGTATGCACACTTAGGCACAGTTCCTCCGCGATTTTAGTATTGCTTTTGCCCATTACTACATGTTTTAAAATTTCGATTTCACGCATGCTAAGACGCGCCAGATTGCTTTGCGCAACCAATTTTTCACTCAAATTCATAATTTTCCTCTAAAATTCCGATAAGTGGGGGTGTTGTATCTCTTTAACACAGTAATGTAAACATTTATTCATGTTCCACACATGTCAAAAAAATAATCAATCATGGTCGGAATCGTTAAATTTCTTTACAATTGCATAAATTGCAGTGAGGATTTTTTGCTATATTAATCGTTTTGAATTGCATATTAAGCCCATCATAGCTTAATAGCCTGTTCTCTAAAATATTTCCTTTGCCCAAAATAATTTTGACCGCTTCCATCGCTTCAATCGATGCAATAGTTGTAACCGCAGGGCTCAAAACTCCTTTGACCACATATCCGCCTTCTTCTGGCAAAATGCAATTTAAACATGCTGTTTTGTTCGGAATAATTGTTGTAACCTGACCGTAAAATTCTGTAACTCCGCCGTGTACCAAGGTTTTACCTGTTTCAACGGCAATTTTGTTCAATAAAAATTTTGATTTGAAGCTGTCGAAGCAATCCAAAATAAAATCATAATCTTTGACAATATCTTGATAATTAGTCTCGTCAAGCCTGATTTGATAAGTTTTTACGCTGATTTCTGGGTTAAATTCTTTTATCCAAGTCTTCGCGCTCTCGACTTTTACGTTGCCGATGTTTTCAAACTTGTGAATATATTGGCGGTTTAGGTTTGACAGTTCCAAAACGTCATTGTCAATAATTCCGATTGTCCCAACTCCGACACTGGCAAGGTTTGCCAAAACAGTTGAGCCGAGACCACCTGCACCGCATACTAAAATTTTTGCGTTCGCTAATTTTCTCTGGCCTTCTTCGCCGACTTGTTCGACTAAAATATTTCGGTTGTAACGCTGTAAATCGATTTCACTAGTTGACATCATCAATAATTCCTCCACCAAGTAACACATCATCTTGGTAGAATACTACTGATTGACCCTTTGTCAACGCTTTTTGCATATCTTCGAATTCTACTAAAACGTTTTCGCCGTCGGGTTTTAGTGTCACTTCAACAGGGCTTTGCGCAGAGCGAACTTTCGCCGTTGCTTTAATCTCTTTATCAAGTCCTGGGACAGAAACCCAGTTTAGTTCAACCGCTACAAGCGATTTGTTGAAAGTATCGTCTGATTCTGCGACGATAACTTCGTTTGTATCTTTGTTCAAATCCACAACGTAAAGAGGGCTTGTGTGCGCTATGCCTAAGCCTTTTCTTTGTCCGATTGTGTAATTCCAAATTCCCTCGTGAGTCCCGAGGATTTTACCGGCTCTATCCACGATATTACCAGGTTTCGGCTCAACTTCCAAAAGTTCGTTGTAGTCGCCCGAGTAAAAATCTTGGCTGTCAGGTTTGTCATAAACTTTCAAATCTGCGCCTTTTGCGATTTCTCTGATTTCAGCCTTTTCGTACCCGCCAAGAGGCATAATTATATTTTCAAGTTGGTCTTGTCTGAGTTTGTACAAGAAATAACTTTGGTCTTTTTTAGGATTAATACCTTTTTTAAGCACGTATCTGCCGTTTTCGCCCAATTCCACTCTTGCGTAGTGTCCTGTTGCAAACTTGTCGAACTCAAGTCCTGATTTTTTTGCCAAGAAAGGCAAAACATCAAATTTTATCAAACTGTTGCAACGAATGCATGGGTTTGGCGTTCTTCCTGAAAGGTATTCAGCCTTGAAATTATCCAAAACGATTTGTTCGTACTCTTTTGAGCAGTCAAAAACGTGGAAAGGGATTCCGAGTTTTGCAGCTATGTTTCTTGCTTCTTCGATATCTTCTTTCTCGTTAGGTCCGTAACATGCGTCTTTGCACGAATTTGTATTCAAAGCTTTGACAGAGGGTGCTAACCTTTTGTGTTTTTCTTCGCTCCAAATTGACATGATAGCCCCTATGACCTCATGCCCTTGTTCTTTTAATAAAAGTGCCGCGACTGAAGAGTCAACGCCACCTGACATACCAACTAAAATCTTCATAATATAATTATATCATAAGGAAAAAGTAAACGGAAAAAAATTGTGATTTACTCACTCCTGCTGCCGTATTGCTCCTGTGGAGTTTGCTTCACAAACTCTTACGTCGCTGACGTTAAGTTTCGCAATTCAAAACGAAAAGCGTGGTTTTCGTTTATGATTTACTCCACTCCTGCTGCCGCCCTTAGCCTCCACCGAAGAAACCAACAATCTCAATCACGTCGTTTTCTTTCACTTCGGTGGTTGAATATTCTTCTTTCGGTATGATTGCCAAATTCTGCTCAACAACAAACATTTTGCCTGAAACTTCTCTTTCTTCGAGCATTTCTGTTATGGTTGAAGCGTTTTGCAACTCAATATCTTTACCGTTAATTTTTATGTTTAATTTTGGCATAATTTTAATATAACTCACTTATTTTCTTAAAATCTTCTACTGACAAAACACAAAAGGCTTCTACGTATTTTTTGTCCTTGAACATCCCTCTGTATTGGTTTAGCCCCAGCGCGTGATACTCGTAATCTTTTTGTGCGGTTTGTGATTTATAGCTGTTTATCATTGCTTTTTTCTTCTCAATCACGTCTGTTATATCCACAAACGCATTGACCATGCCAAGTGTAGACCAGACTTCGTAAAAACAAATCTGCAAATCAGGTTTGATTTTCGCTCCAGCTTCGATAAGTCGTTTAAGCAAAATACTTACGGCTTTGTGGTCTGGGTGTTGATCGATAATATTTGGTACAAATATGTAGTCAAATTTTTCTAAATCGATAGTTTTAAAAAGCTCGAAACTGTCTGAGAGTTTTTTGTCAATTGCTTTTAGAAACGAGAAATTGTCGATTCCAGCGGCTGAAAGCGCATTTTTAAATTCTTCTTCTCTTAGTTTCACGACTTCGTTTTCGTCAAGTCCTTTAACCCCTTTTCGCCCGTCAGTTAGTAAAATAACTTCGAAATTTTTAGGGAAAAGAGAAAGCAAGCCGCCCATACCGATACTCTCGTCATCCGCGTGTGGACAAAGGCAGAGGCATTTTTTATTGTCGCCGATAACCAATTCTTTTGGCTTCAAGTTAAGCGAAGAATTCAGTTTGGCAAATTTATAACTCAGTTTTTTAAATAAATTTTCTTTAATCAAGATTTTTCACCTATCATGTTATTTATAATAATATCCGTAAATTTTTTCCAATCAAGAATTGTCGGAATTTCGTGAGCATTTTTGGCTATCTGCGTGAATTTGTCGTGCTCATTGAAATAAATGTTAGAAACTTCTTGTAATTTTTGAGCTAAATTATTGACAGCATTTTTCTCGCGGACGAAAACAAACCCGTTGTCACCGTCTTTAATCAGTTCTCTAACCCCAGTTGTTGAGCTTACAAGGCTTGGCTTGGAGTTGGAAGCAGCTTCTGTGACCACAAGCCCGAAGGCTTCGTTCATAGACGGCAAAACGTAGCAATCGATTGACTTATAATATGCGTCCATATCAGCCTGTTTGGGCAAGATTTCTACCTTGTTTTCCAGTCTTAAAAATTTAACTGCTGCTTTAAAAATATTTGATTTATGAATTTTTGGAAAAATCACTCTGGCTTTGGTATTGCAAGTTGCAGGGAGTTTTTTCAGCGCGCGTAAGAGCAAATACCCACCCTTGTTGAGTCCGCCGCCGACTATGCTTCCTATTACAAATTCTGGATTTTTAGCAGGTGCCACAAAATCCAAATTGGCGTCTACCGCAGGGTGGCAGACAAAAACTTTGTTCTCGTCAAGATTGTAATTCTGCACATAATCATTTTTTAGGCTTTCTGAAACCGTAAAAGTAGCCTTGTCGTAAGACATATTCTTCTCTTGAGCTTTAATTTTCTTTGCGTTAAACACTTTTAGAATTTGCTGAAGAAATAGATTTTTTCCGTTTTTGCTTTTGAATTTAGATGAATTTGAGTGGATTAAATTGTTTGCAAATGGAATCAAAATATCTGAAGATAACGCATAATCATAATTTTGCGCGTTTAGCTTTTCTCTCAAATCTTTTTTAAAAGTTTTTTTGCCAAGAACTGTAATCGAATTTATTCCATCCATTTGTTTAATAGAAGATTTTTTACAATAAATATCGATATCAAAAAGTTTTGATTCAATAAGCCCTTCAATGAGCTTTTTAGTGACTTTATGCCCGCCACCAGAAAACCCTTTTTTGGGGAAACACTCATCAAGAGAGATTACACTAAACGCTAATTTCTTTTTCATATCTTGATTTTAAACTCATTTGAATTCTTTGTCAAAAGATTGTTTAGAATTTTAATATTAGTTTATATTATTGCTCCCGTTGTGATTTTTTGCTAAACTTATTAGGTGAAAAGGGAATCTGAAAAAGTGAAAAGAAAATTAGTAATTGTTACATCTTTGATTTTGGCGCTGTCATCAACTTCTGTTGAAGCAAAAATGACAAAAGAAGCTCATGCGCTTTATCAAAAAGCCTGCACTTACGAGTATCAGCACCAGTACAACGAAGCGATTTCACAGCTTAACAAGGCACTTGCAATAAGCGGTGAAGACGCGATGCTTTATACCAAACTCGCAGGACTTTATGCAGATTTAAGTGACTGGCAAAACGCTCTTGGAGCTTACAAAAAAGCCATTGAACTTAACCCTAACGATGCCTTTATTTATATAAGTATCGGAAACATTCTTCAAAGTCAGGGGAATTATCCTGATGCATACAAATCTTACATGCAAGCGATGGAAATCTTTCCGGATTACAAATACAATTACTTAAACATAGCAAATGTGCAGAATTTGATGGGTGAATACAAAGAAGCCATTGACAGCTACAACAAATTTTTAGGCTTGTATCCTGATCACCAAGAGTCTCGTGAAAGCTTAGCGGGAGCGTATTTAAAGGATAACCAAGTCGAAAAGGCTTGTGAAGAATACAATACTCTTTATACAAAAAATCCTGACGGATTCGACGAATTTTCAAACTACGGTTTGGCTTTGTTTAAAGCAAAAAAATATGAAACAGCTGTAGATATTCTTAAAAAGGCAATCGCGCTTGATCCTGATGACATTTCATCTCACGCGAACCTTGCAATTTCTTATCAGCAAATAGATAGAGACGATTTATCTTTACAAGAATTTGAAACAACATTTAAGTTGAAACCGGATTTTACGGCTCTAAGATTTGATTATGCGAACCTTTTGGCCGATATGAACAACAACGATGCAGCGATTGAGCAGTACAAAGAATATATTGTCGCATATCCTGAAAATGCTAATGCCTACGCTAATTTGGCGGTTGTGTATGAAAGAGTGAACAGTTTGGATTTGGCAATAGCGAATTACAAGAAATCGCTTGCTAAAGATAACACAAATAACGACGTTAAAAAGAAACTCGCTCGTTGTTACCATACTCAAAAAGATTACGCAAACGCACTAAAATATTACGACGAAATTTTAGCGGCAAATCCTGATGATTATGACACAAAGGCTAACAAGGCGCTTGTCTTACACGCTATGGAAAAATATGACGAAGCTTGTGTAATCTACAAGGAACTTATCGAAAAGCAGCCAAACGAAAGACTTCAGGCTAATTTGATAAGCGCCCTAATTGCTCAAGGTAACATTTTTGTAGACGGCGGTCAGTATGCAAAAGCGCTTCCGTATTTTAATGACGTTATTTCTTACGACATAAACGAATCTTGCGGATATTACGGGCTTGCAAAAGCATACGAAAATATGGGTTCAGATTCAAAAGCTACAGAAAACTACGAAAAAGCGATAGATATCAGTCCTGATAATGCGCAGTTCAAAGCGGATTATGAAAAATTCGTAGCGAAAAATAAAGCAAAAAACCAGCCGGTAAAACCTGATGTGGTTTCTCAACCTTCTCCTAAGGATGAGGTTAAAGAGTTAGCAGATGAAGAATCTTTGATAAAATCAGGCGACGGGTTCTACAACCAAAAAAAATACGATGACGCGATTAAAAAATACACTCAAGCCACAAAAATAGGCGAAGACAACGCTGTTACCTATTTGAAATTGGGTAACCTCTATAAAATCAAAAAAGACGCAACTAATTCAAGCCTCAATTATCAAAAAGCTTTAAAAATAGACCCTACGTACACTGATGCGTGGTTTAATTTAGGTTTGGTATACGCGGAAGTCAACAATTATGCGGATTCTAAGAAGTGTTTTGCCAGAGTAATCAATTTAAATCCTAATTATGCTTATGCGTATTATGCTATGGCGCTTGCATACGAGGCTGAACAAAATAATGTGAAAGCAATCGAATACTATCAAAGTTTTATCAAAATAAACAAAGACGAAAAAGAAAACAAAGCAGTCGTCGACAAAATTAATAGTTTAAGATAGATTATGTTCAAAAAGTTTTTAGTCTTTCTAGCCTTATTTGTTTGTACAATTTTTATGCTTTGTGGATGCGCCAAGCCGACTTCAATAATTTTATTCAACAAATTCCCAATAACAAAAGAAAATATGCTACAAAACTCATCCGAGTTTGTCGCAGGGAAAAGGATTTACTATATTTTTATCACGGAAAAACCGCTTGAAACTGACATGGTGAGAGTTAAAGTGATAAAGCGTGAGGAGAAAGCAAATTTTGCACTAGGAAAAATTGTGTATTCAAACGACTTCAGACTGAATAAAGATCAGGTTTACTATTACAACGATTACATTGTAATACATGAGGCAGGATATTACTGCATGGCAATTTACGACAAAAACGACATGGAGAGACCGCTTATGATTGGTGATTTTCGCGTGATAAGGTAACTAACCTTTGTTTACCGCTTTCAATCTAGCCAATGCTCTTGAAAGGGCAACTTCTGCACGTTTCACGTCGTCGTCGTCAGTTCCGCCTTCTAACCTTGCTTCTGCACGTTTTTTAGCTTCTTCTGCTCTTATAGCGTCGATTTCTGATGATTTTTCAGCAGTTTGAGTCAGGATTAAAGCTTCATTGTCTTTGAATTGGAAAACGCCGCCCATTGTTGTGAACAATTCAGGTTTTCCGTCAATTATTACTTTTGTAACCCCGATTGCGAGTGCTGACATAAAAGGAATGTGCCCAGGCAAAATTCCGAATTCACCCTGAGTTCCTTTTGAATAAATTTCATCAACTTCAGCGTCAAAAACAACTTTTTCGTGAGTAGTTATTTTGAAATGAATTTTTTTATCGTCAGACATTAGTTAAGTCCTTTTGCTTGCTCTACTGCTTCCTCGATTGTACCAACCATGTAAAACGCTTGTTCAGGAAGGTTGTCGTGTTTTCCGTCAAGAATTTCTTTGAATCCTCTGATAGAATCTTCTAACTTAACGTATTTTCCTGCAAAGCCGGAGAATTTTTCAGCAACGAAGAAAGGTTGAGACAAGAATCTTTGAATTTTTCTTGCTCTGTTAACTGTTTCTTTGTCTTCTTCTGAAAGTTCATCCATACCCAAGATTGCAATGATATCTTGCAATTCTTTGTATTTTTGAAGGATTTCTAGTACACGTCTTGTAGTTGTGTAGTGCTCTTCGCCGATGATGTTCGGGTCTAATACTCTTGAGTTTGATGCCAAAGGATCAACCGCAGGATAGATACCCAAAGATGCGATTTGTCTTGATAATACTGTTGAAGCATCAAGGTGAGAGAATGTTGTCGCAGGAGCCGGATCTGTCAAATCATCCGCAGGGACGTAAATCGCCTGAACGGAAGTGATTGAACCGTCTTTTGTTGACGTGATTCTTTCTTGTAATTCACCCATTTCTGTTGCCAGTGTTGGTTGATAACCAACCGCTGATGGCATACGGCCTAAAAGTGCCGATACTTCTGAACCTGCTTGAGTAAATCTGAAAATGTTATCGATGAACAACAAAACGTCCTGTTTTGAGAAGTCTCTGAAATATTCAGCAGCTGTCAAAGCAGAAAGACCCACTCTCATTCTAGCTCCTGGTGGTTCGTTCATTTGCCCGTAAATAAGAGCAACTTTATCGATAACTTCTGATTCTTTCATTTCGTTCCAAAGGTCGTTACCTTCACGAGTTCTTTCTCCAACTCCGCCGAAAACGGATACGCCTGAGTGCTCAAGTGCGATGTTATGGATTAATTCCATAATCAAAACTGTTTTACCAACCCCTGCACCACCGAAAAGTCCGATTTTTCCACCTTTTTGGTATGGTTGCAACAAGTCGATTGCCTTAATCCCTGTTTCAAGGATTTCTATATCTGTGTTTAAGTCTACTAATTTTGGTGATTCTCTGTGAATCGGTAAGTATTCTGTTGTGTTAACAGGTCCTAATTCGTCAACCGGCTCACCGATTACGTTTAGGATTCTGCCTAAAATTTCTTTTCCTACAGGAATTCTGATGGAATCTTTTGTATCAACAACTTTCATTCCGCGTCTAAGCCCGTCTGTTGTTGACATAGCAACGGTTCTAACTTTGTTTGAACCCAACATTTGTTGAACTTCTACTGTTACAACTTCGCCATCGTCTTTGGTAATTTTAAGTGCGTTGTAGATTTCTGGCAATTCGCCTTGTTGAAACTCAACGTCAATTACCGGCCCGATAATCTGTGAAATTAAACCTTCATTTTTATTCAATGTTTCCATGCTCAATCCTCATTCCTGCCTGCACAAAGTTATCATACACCAAAATATTTTTTTTTCAATTTGTAATAACTTGTTAAGTTAAGTAAATTTTCTTACTTTTTTTACGGCGGTCGCCCACGCCTGTATAATAATATAAGTAATGAAACCAATTCAAGGGGAAGAGAAATATATGAGAGTGACATTTAATACTGTTGACGCGCGTTTGCAAAAATCAAAGTCCAATTTGAAATCTGAACAACGCAACAATTTGATGAGTGCAAACCGCGGCGATTCGTTTATCAGTTTTTGTAAGCAAGAGTCAAAAAAAGACAATTCACTTAAACGAAATTTAAAATTAATGGCAATGCTTGCAATGTTTTCTGCCGCAACTAACGCACAAGGACATTCAAAGCCAGTGCGTGTTGAGACGCCGACCACAATTTCTGTCGAAAACAAACAGTGGTGGGATAAGTTCAGTCCTGAAGAACAAAAAGTTATCGTAAGAGTTGAAAACGAAGTTGCAAAAACTTACGGACAAACTGGTCAAAAAATGTCCGAAGAAGATATTTCAGAGTTGATAGAAAACCTTGATATAGATGAAGAACAGACTCCTTTGGTGGAAAAATTATTAAGAGGATACGACAAAAATAATTACAATGACTTTTACTCGTTGGATTCTCAACGCATGTCACCGAGGGCGCAAAAAATAAAGCAAAAAGCCTTGGTTGAGGTGCTCAGCTATTCTTCAAGAACAGGTAAGATTGTAAAATACTCAGACAGAAACATAAAAATTATTGCAAAAAAAGTCGGCGCAAATGAAGAAGAACTTGCGATTGTTAAGTGCTTTTTAAAGTCCTATCTTGACGTTGACCAAACCAACCCCCAAGAAGGTTCCAATCAAAAAGAAATAGTCGGAGATTTGTCAGAATAAAAATCTTTAAGAATTGTTACTCATGCTAGCAACTTTTATTTTTACGAGTTTTAAACTATCGTGAACCAACAATTGAAAGGGATTCAGATGAACTTATACGACTTGGGGCGTCTGCCTATTAACCGTATTCCAAAAAATAATTCTTTTGATAGAAAAGTAGCGCAACTTTCAAATCAAAGGTTAAAACAAATGGAATCTACGCTAAATGTAGCGAAAGAATATGACAGTGCATTAAAATTTGCGAAGCGTTATACAATTGCATATAATGTTATGGTAGGAGCTTTTCTATCGTGTTTTACGCTTGCGCCGCTGGCTTTGCTTATAGGTAATAAAATAGCTGCTTCAAAATTAACAAAATTAACCAATCCAGTTGAAAACGTTGTATCTCCTATAAACATCAAACAAGCACAAGCAGAACTTAAAAATACATTCGTATGTGCCCCAGATGCATTAAAGACAGGTATAGCTAAAGCAGCAAAAGTAATAAAATAATAAATTTTTAAGAATTGTTACTCATACTAGCAATTTTTATTTTTACGGGTTTTGAATAATTATGATAACTAATCAAATAAATATAGGACAAAATTTTAATAAACTTTCTTTTATGGCTAACGAAGGTCATGCTGTTGCTAGTGCGCCAGTTGCCACAGCGCCGAAAGATTCGTTTGTAGCTTCAAATAAAATTGAGCCTCCAGTTATCTCTGATACGGAGTTATATGGGCACAAAATTACTGATGCTCAAATTGACCAGATAAACAAAGCTGGGATGTTACCGCCAAATGCGCGTTTTGAAAAATTGTACGCGTACGGAGGCAGAGGTGGCATGCTCACTGAACCAATATATGATATAGTACCTTATTTTCCTCTCTTTAAATTTGTCCCGAAAATCAATGAACATACAAGAAAATTACCCGATGGGTATCAAGTTGCAAAAATCACCAAAGGGCGATTAAACGGATTTATTGGAGCCGTACCGATACAAAAGAAATAGTTTTTAACATTTGTTATAATTACTAGCAATTTTTATTTTTACGGGTATTATATCATGTATAAGAATCGTTAAAAACAACATCATTATTGGGAGCAAACGCTCGAACCCCACTACTAGACAACAGAATAGGGAATTATGATATCGCTGATTGAAAAAGAAAATAACAATACTGATAAAATTTTAAAACCGGACTTTAACCAGAAAACAGGGCGTGAACTGCTCGCGTTTTATCTTCAGTCTAAATTTAAACAAATTTTGGCTTATGACAGAAGATGCGAAACCCCTATTTTTATCGAAGTGAAGCCTGATTTTATTTCAAAGTTTTCAAAAAGGCTTATAAACAAGCCTCAAAAACGTCTTTTGATTGGGATTACCGGCGAATCAGCTTGCGGTAAATCAACAATCTGCAGACAACTCACAGACACGATAAACACATTGAAATTACCTATTTCAATTGTTAGTGCGGACAATTATTTTAACGATATTTCTGATTTAATCAATCAGTACGGCGACTTCGATAGCCTTAGAGACAACGGATATGACGTTGATTCTCCAGAAAGCTTCCAGCTTGATATATTGAAAAGAGATTTAGAAGCTATCTCTCAAGGCGAAGATATCAAAATGCCTGAATATTTAATCGACGGAACGGGGGTTTCTGTACCGAATTCAATTCCTGTAAATTCTGAAAAGATAATCGTTGTAGAAGGCATGTCGACTATGTACAAAGATGTCAAAGAAGTTTTTGACGTAAAAATTTATATCGAAACTGACTGTTGCGAAAGAGAACAAAGATTTTTCAACCGCGCGATGGAAAGAAACCAAGACCAAGAAAACGCTCAAAAACATTGGGATTACGTGAAAAAAGCAGGCGAAAAATACGTTCAACCAGCTAAAAACGAAGCCGATATGATTATTTGTGGAAACGCAAATTTAGAATATTTCTCACAAATCCTTGAATATATTCATACAATTACAAACAATTTTGTATAGTAATTATTTTAATGTATCCAGCTTGTTGCATAGTAGTTGTGTTCGGTTGCACATTTGTTATAAATGCAGGAGTAGTATGTATTGTCGTCATCAGTAACTACTTTTACAGGTATACCAGATTGGCGATTTCCAGTTGCATCTGGCATAATCATCATGAATCTATCTTTCCCCATTTGGTTTGGTTTTTTAAGTCCATTTGTGTCAACGAAGAAAAATGCAGCATATCCGCCGGCAACATTTGCCCAATTCATACCTGAATTATCAATAACAGCTAAATCAGTGACCAGTGGATAACCATTACCGCGAGAGCTTGAATTCCAGCCTTCGCCTCCATTTTGCCAACACTGAGAATTATCTGTATTATCATAGCAAGTTTTTACAACTTTGAAATATGACATTATTGTTTTGAAATTATCCATTTGTTGAGAATCATAAGGACCCGTCGGTGATTTCAGTACATCATCGTTTGTTGCCATAATCAGTGCTTGGCTCAGAGAAGAATAAGCTTGTTTGTAAGCTGTTTTGTAAACTTGATCTTGAACGTTATTCATCAGCGTCGGAATAGTCATTTCGGCAACTACGCCGATAATCCCCAGTGTTATCAAAACTTCTGCAAGAGTGAAAGCAAAAAACGTTTTCAATTTATTTCTCCTTCAGTTATTTTAAATAATCACAAAGGGCTTTTAGTCCTAGTTTGTAACTGTTTTGTCCGAGTCCTGAAATTTGCCCGATACAAACAGGCGCTATTAATGATTTTTGTCTGAATTCTTCTCGTGCGTGGATGTTTGTCATATGGACTTCAACACACGGCAAATTCACCGAAGAAATCGCGTCTCTTATCGCGACACTGGTGTGCGTGTATCCACCTGCATTAATCAGCATTCCGTCGAATTTGCCCAAGGCTTGTTGGATTTTATCAATAATTTCGCCTTCGGAGTTGCTTTGGAAAGTTTCAATATCAATTCCGAGTTCAAAAGAATAAGCGTAAAGTTCTTTTTCGATATCCGAAAGCGTGGACTTGCCGTACTTCTCAGGCTCTCTGATTCCAAGCATATTCAAATTCGGTCCGTTGATTACTAATAGCTTCATTTTTTTTCCTTCTTTACAATTATTATAATATAAAAATTTCATGATAGAATAAAATAGTTAAATTATAATTCGAGGTGAGTATGTCAGAAAGACGTTGGTACGACAAAGATCCTATTTTGAAGGAAGCATTGGAACTTTTGCAACTTTCATGTGATGACACAAAAAATTCTGCCGCTGGGTTTATTCTTCAATTGCAAGAACAAGTCGCAGGTGAAGTTATTGAACACGTTTATGACATTATGAGCGAGTATGGCGAAAAGGGAAACCGTTGGTATGACAAAGACCCTGTCGTGATGAAAGCTATCGAACTTTTAAGATTAGCACCGAAAAAAACCCAAAGAGTAGCAGCATTGAAACTCTTGATGGCGTTAGAAGAACAAAGTTTTGACAATATGGATTTGAAACTAGAAGAATAAATATGACAACCCTTAAAGATACACAAAATTTAAAAGACACCCGAGGCGTAGATATTCAAAAAGTAGGAATAAACCACCTTGAACTGCCTCTTAACATTCAACGAAAAAACCAATCGAATCAAGTTGTAAACGCTGAAGCGAGAGTAACAGTGTCTTTACCAAGACATTACAAGGGCACTCATATGTCCCGATTTGTAGAAGTCTTGAGCGAATGGGAAAACAAAGACCTTTTGGGCGTGGATATTAAAGGCTGTTTGGCTACTATTATCAAGAAATTAAACGCACAAAGCGGAGAGCTAAAATTTAAGTTTAGATATTTTATCGACAAAAAATCTCCGGTCTCAAAACTCTCTTTCCCGATGAGTTATGAGTGTTCGTTTGACGGAATATTAAACAATTTCGGCAAACCTGACGAAGGTTACAAATTCACACTCGGAGTAAAAGTTCCAGTGACGACTCTTTGTCCGTGTTCTAAAGAAATTTCTGATTGCGGTGCTCATAACCAAAGAGCGATTATCAGCGTAAAAGTTTCCTATGACGAAGAAAATCATATTTGGATAGAAGATTTAATAAAAACAGTCGAAAAATCGGCGTCTTGTGAAATTTATCCGCTGCTTAAGCGCGTGGATGAAAAATACGTGACTGAAAAGGCATACAACAACCCAAAATTTGTCGAAGATATTTTAAGAGACGTGGTTTTGAGCCTTAGAGAAGATAAAGTTATTAAGTCCTTTGAGGTTGAATGCGAAGCGTTTGAGAGCATTCACAACCATTCTGCTTGGGCATACCAAGCCGAGTAAGCTTTATTTTCCCTTCGTTCACCCAAACAATTGATTGATATTTAACCAAAAACTATTATAATCTATTGTATGAAGAAGATTTTTGTTCTGGTTTTAATTATGTTTTGCACAACTTCTTGCGCTTTTGCCAAGAAGAAAGCTGTTGTTGTGCCTGAAGGAAGCGGATATGTTGGGACTTTGCCCAACGTTCTGGAAAGGTTTCAGACAACTTCAGATCAGCCAGTTACCCCTTCTTTTGATTATCAAGACGGGTTCAACGACCCTGATAAGATTAAACCTGCACCAAGAAACGATCCGGCTTTTATCAACATCATCATGAAATCGGACAAAACTTCGCAATACTTAAATGATTTGAATGAAATGATTTCTATTATAGAAAAGCTTCAGGCATCTATTGAGAATCAACAAAATGTTCAGGAATTTAACGCCGAATCTTATTTTCTAAAAACGAATTCAGAATATTTTAGAGATAAATACAAAAACAAAGCGGAAGAAAGTTACATTTCGTTTAAAAAATTAATGCAATTGAACACCCACGTACAAGCTGTATCAAGGCTTCGCTCAGAAAGTGAAGCATACAGCCCATACGTTACCGTGGCACAAAGTGGCAATGCGTTTTCTCAAAATAATATAGACAATCAACTTGATTACTTGCTCGATGACATCAAACAGACATTGGCGGTCTTAAAAGATACAAAGTAACAATTTGACAAGACGCCGAATAGGGCATACGATAATTATGGAATAACGAAAGAATTAATTTATTTATGTTTTACAGAAAATTTTATATTAAAATGCGTCTTTTCTTTTATTCTAAAAGAGAGTTTATAAATAGAGTTTTCGTTAGTGCAATGATTTTGACATTGTTATATGTGTTTGTGAATTCTTTTGTATTTGAAAGAGTAGTTATAGGTAAAGCCAATAATGACGAAGTCAATAATCGTTATGAACAGGCAATTATGTTGTATAACGTCGCTAATTTCTATTACTATTTAAACCACTTTTCAGAAGATAATAAAGAAATATATTTTGAAATTCCTTATCGTATATCAATGTGTTATTTAAAAGAAGGAAACAAAGACAAATCCGTAGATGCAATGTTGGTTGGCATAACTGCTATCCAAAATCAGTATGGGATTATGTCTAGAGAAAACGGGTATTTTATAAGAAAATACTTAATCGAGTATTATTTGAGCAATAATAATAATATATTGGCAAAAAAAGAGTTCAATAATTTGCTTACTATCTATAAAACGGTTGGATATAACGACAACGAAATGTCTGATATGATACGTCTAAGCGGCGATTTGTACTATCAACAACATCAATATGAGACAGCAATGAGCTTCTATGAGAAGGCTTATAACGAAATATCCAAACAAAATCAGATTGATTATGAAGTGTTTTCAAAAATTGTCACAAGAATCTGTACATATGAGGTGGCAAACCAAAGAATGGATGACGCTGTCGCAATTTATAAGAATTCAATACAACTTCTTAAAACTTCGGGAAGAAAACAGAATGAACTGGCAGCAATTATGTTGATAAGATTGGGCGATTTGTATTCTCATGATGATGACAATCAGGTTTCAAGAAACGCAATTCCGTATTACGAAGAAGCGATTGCGTTGATTAAAAAATTGCCTAACACAGTGTTCTTGAAGCAAAACTTAAAAGTTTATTTAACAACCTTGAAAGATTTATATACAAAAAATAGTCAATTCACTAATGCTCAGCAAATAGATGCCGAGCTCACAAAAGTACAAAGATTTTCTTTCTTATATTAAGAACCTCATCTTGACTTTTTATTAAATATACTTAAAAACAGAGTAGCTAGTGAAAACGAAGAAAAGTTTTTTTCTGTCGTTTCAACCAGTTAGAGGATTTTTGCGTAAACGCTTTAATTTCTTCGTAATTTTGACGAAGTAAATTAAAGGAGGAATAGGAAGTAGATGTTTTCACCGATGATTCAAAATTTAATAGCAACAGGAGGGCAGCAGGCTGCAGAACAGAGAGCTGTTCAGCTTCAAGGTTATGCTAATAATTCTAATGCCCAAATCCAGTCTCCTAATTTTCCTTCTTCAACGGGCGTGCAGCCTTTTCAGCAGGTTCTGCAATCTACTGCGCAATCTCAATTCGGATCCCTTTTGACAGGTCCTGCTACTACTAGCGTTCAGGCGCAAATTTCTGTACAGCCCCAGCTTAGGGATTACGCCCAAAACACAAAACCTCAGATTTTGAGCATGATTTCTCAAATAGCGAGAAAACACGGAGTTGATGAGAAATTGGTAAAGGCTTTGGTTCAGCAAGAATCCGGGTTTAACCCCAAAGCGACTTCATACTGTGGTGCAAAAGGCTTGATGCAATTGATGCCCGGGACTGCAAAAACACTCGGAGTAACCGACCCTTATAATCCAGTCCAAAACGTTGACGGTGGCGTTAGACATTTAAAATGGTTATTGAGCAAATATAACGGTAATAAAATTTTGGCATTGGCTGCTTATAACGCAGGTTCTGGTGCTGTAGACAAATATGACGGCGTTCCTCCTTATAAAGAAACGCAAAATTATGTTAAAAAGATTTTGGCGAACTATCTAAGCTAGCAACTTTATTTTTGTTTGGGTATTATACATACATGATAAGTTCTGTGCAAAAAAATAATCCCTCATTCACGAGTGTGCCAATTCATAATGTCAGCCTTCAAAAAGTTACAAAAAGGCCTGAAAATGGTTATGCAAAGGCTGTTTTTACTAAACTCGACCCCTTAGATTCAGGGGATGTCGTTGCGCTGGAAAAAATTAAAAACGGTTGGGGGCATGGGTTGGGGCTTGTCACCTCTTTTTGGGAAAGTTTTACCACCGACGTGGCCGCACATTGCCAGTTTAACGCGATTGAGCTGAATAAAAAAACTGGCTTGGATGAAAAAATTGTCGGGTTGGTAAAATCAATTTTTCTTCAAGACGGGGACAAGAAAAATCTTTATCTGTGGTCTATCATTACGAAGCCTGAGTTTGGTAAAAAAAATCCGAATAGAACTATAAAAGGAGTCGGAGAGTGCATGCTCGGTGAGATTTTTAACAGTGCAAAAAACGCCCACGCCAACAATGTTACTTTTTATTCTGATAATAAAGGATTTTATAAAAAAACCTTCAAAGATGCCAAGATTAAACTTGTCAATGGCAAGAATTACTCTCCGAGTAACTGTTATTTTGTTATCAACGAAAAGGATTTTGACAAATACATAAATTATTGCAAAGAAAAATATAAAATTAATTTCTAGCAACTTTTTTTATGTTGGAGGTTTATCACTATATGCAAATAACAAATCAAAATAATCGAATTAATTTTACAAGCACTCCTTTGCATTTTGTAAATCTAAGAAATGCAGATAATACCTTCACGAAGGCTGTTTTTTCTCGTCTTGGACCTGAGGATATAAAAGTAGTAGAAGAACTTAAAGATTCGTGGGCGGTTCCTCACGGGTTGATGAAGGATTTTTATACTGATTTTTTACGCCAAAGCGCTGATAATGAGTTCCACGCAATTGAGTTGATTGAAGAAGGCTCGCTCGCTAAAAAAATTATCGGGGTGGTGTTTTCATCAATTGACAGATATGGGAAAGAAAATTATGTAAATATGGAGTCGTTGGTAACAAAGCCTGAGTTAGCTGCTGCAAATAAAAAAAGAAGTTTAAAAGGAATCGGCGAAGTCCTTTTGGGTGAAGCCTTTAACCTCGCCAAAAAAGCCAACGCCTCAGATTTTTCGTTCACTTCCGCCGCGTATACATTTTATAAAAAAACGTTTAAAGATGCAGGAATTGAGATAAGAAGATTTCAAAATTACGACCCTTACAACGATAGATACTGTTTGCACAAAGATACTTTTGATAAATATATAAATTATTGTCAGGATAAGTATAAAACAAATTTCTCAGCCACAATTTAGGCACAAAGAATAATTCCATTTTTTAATTTAACGTATATAATTGTAAGCATGGGTATTTTAGACGTTAAAAATCTTAATTTGGGATTCGAAACCGAGGCAGGCTTCAGGCAAGCCTTGTATGATGTTTCATTTTCGCTTGAAAAAGGTAAAATCCACGCGCTTGTGGGTGAATCAGGTTGCGGAAAAACAATCAGCGCAATGAGTATTTTGCGTCTTTTGCCCAAAACAGCTAAAATCAAGAGTGGTGAGATATTTTTTCACGGACAAGATTTGTTAAAAATGGATAAATCTGAACTGGAAAAAATCAGGGGCTCTCAAATCGCATTAATACCACAAGACCCGATGACGTCTTTGAACCCTCTTTTTACGATAGAAAATCAACTTTTAGAGGTAATCGAAAAGCATCAAAAACTAAAGGGAAAAGAAGCGCTTAAAAAAGCTATCGAGGCTCTCGAGATGGTTCAGATACCTTCTGCGGCGAGTCGTTTGAAGTCTTATCCACATGAGTTTTCAGGAGGCATGAAGCAGCGTGCAATCATAGCTATGGCACTTGCCTGCAACGCTCAAGTGATAATCGCTGATGAGCCAACAACTGCGCTGGATGTAACCATTCAGGCGCAGATTATGAGTATTTTAAGTGACATAAAAAAAGAGGTGGGAACGTCGATTTTGTTGATAACTCACGATTTGGCGCTGGTCAAAGACTGTGCTGACGAGATTTCTGTAATGTATTCAGGAAGAATTGTCGAAAGTGCTCCAACACCAGAATTTTTTGCCAATACAAATCATCCGTATTCCAAGGCCTTGTTAAAATCTTTGCCGTCAAATATTACAAACAAGAATGAACGGCTTGCAATCATAAAGGGTCAGCCGCCATCAATCCAACAAGACATTTCAGGTTGCAAATTCCACCCAAGGTGCGAGTTCGCTATGCCGATTTGCTCAAAAGAAGTTCCTGAGCTAAAAGAAATTTGCCAAAACCATTGTTCCGCTTGTTATTTGAACAATTAGTGTCCGACCATAACTTTATCAAGCATTGTGCGATAAAATTCGGTGTTGATGTTCAATTTTTGACCGATATCCATGAGTGTCAGCACAAATTTTCTGTCCGCAGACTCGTTTGGTTTTTTGATGTTGTCGATAATATGTCCAAGCTCGTGGAATATTCTATTGTAATAAATATTCTGCGCTTCTGCTATATCAACGTTTAACTCCAATTTTTCAATGTTGTCAAAAATTTCCAACGTCGCTTCAGCCTGTTGAATTTCAAGACCTTGAGCCAATCTTGAGATGTTTTGAGAAATCTTTTGGCTGAAAATTTTATTCGTAGGAGTTTTATCAATCTCAATCCCGATTTTTTTGGTTTCGTAATTGATATCCATAGCTTGCTGAATAAGGTTGCTGTCCAAGAACCCGCCAGAATCTACAACCAAATCATTAAACTGTTTGCTCAATGTATAGCCAGCTGAAATTTTGAATTCATCAGGGATACTCAAGCCCAAGCTTTGCATGTGGTAAATTGAACTTTTGCCGTCCGTGTACATTTCCTGATACATTTGTGCAAATTTTTGCATTTTGCCTTTGAGCATAATTTGAAGGATTTTTCTTCTTTCTTCGATGAAAATATCTTTCAATGTAAAATATTCCTTGCCGAAATATTCGTCCAACGCTCTAATAATCTCAGTTAGAGGGTTAAGCATGAAAATTCTGAACAATTCTTTTTGGATGTTCGTGTATTCGTTTTCATCGCTGAATTCTTTTATCGCGCAGTGGAAATCTCCGCCAGAGTACTGCACAAGCGCAAACATTACATTTGATTTTTGCAACGTTACTTTTGATTTGATTTCAATATGGCCGATAATCAGTTTTGAAGTGCCTTTTTGAACTTTTTTATAAGATTGTTTTTTGATTTTGTAGCAATAAACATCTTCTTCGTCTTCGAAGTCTTCGTAAAGCGAAGAAATAGCCCACAAACTAGCTATTTGCTTGGTTGTTACAATTGATGGTTTAACAAATTTTTCGAAAATATCTTTTCCCGTTCCGAATTCAGGGAAATTACTTTTCGCTTCTGCCAAAAGTTCTAAGAAGTGTTTTTCTATATCTTTTTTGCTGAAATTTTGCGCCAATTGCATAGCTCGAGCGGCGTATTTGAGAATTTGGGTTGTTTCTATTCCCGAAATTTCTGAGAAGAACCAGCCGCAACTAGTGTACATCAACATTGCCTGACGCTGGATTTCTAAAAGCTCCATCGCTTTTACTTTTTGTTCTTCGGTTAAGTCCGCAACAAAATTTTCTTTTTGGAATTTTTTGATGATGGATTCACTTCTGTCTAAAATTACTTCAATGTATTCATTTCTTGCGCCCCATGGGGTTTTGAAATAAGTTTTACCTTCTTTTTCAAAGATTGTTACTAACTCATCTCGCAAATAATCAAGTGCTTCTCTGAGGGGTTTGCGCCATTTTTGGTTCCATCCAGGATGTCCGCCTGTTGAACAACCGCAGTCTTCTTTCCATCTGCCGACCCCGTGGAAACAACTCCAAGACGAAGCCTGTTTGATGTCAACTTCTATCTCGCTTGGACATTTTTCCAAGTATTGAGCGTAATTTACGATGGTAAAACCTTCTTCTTTAGCTCGAACTCTCAAAACGTAAGAAAGCGCCATATCACCGAATTTTGTGTGGTGTCCGTAGCTTTCGCCGTCTGTTGCGATGTTTACCAGCTGACAGAAATCTCTGTTGTCAGATGCACCTTCTCTAAGTCTTCTGACAAATTTGTTTCCGTCTTTTAGAATTTCGTCAAAAGCGACCGATTTTGAGATTGCTCCGTCGTAGAAGAATAAATCTATAAATTTGTCCGGTGAAGATTTAATATAATATCTGTAAGCTCTTGCAGGATCGATGTTGCCCCAGCTTACATCCGACCAATCTTTGTCGCCGAATTTGCGGATTTTTAATGCTTGATATGGGGACAAAATAGTGTATTTAATCCCGTTGTCTACTAAAACTCTTAAGGATTCGTCATCTACGGCTGTTTCTGCAAGCCACATTCCTTCAGGCTTTCTGCCAAATCTTGATTCAAAATCTTTTATGCCCCAAACTACTTGAGTTTCTTTGTCTTTTTCATTTGATAACGGCATAATCATGTGGTTATAAACTTGTGCTATGGCGTTTCCGTGTCCTTCGTGTTCTTCTACGCTGTTTATGTCAGCCTTTATAACACGTTCGTAAGCCAATGGCGCAAATTCTTCCATCCAAGAAAGTAAAGTCGGACCAAAGTTGAAACTCATATATTCGTAGTTGTTTACGACATCCAAAATTCTGTTTCTAGAATCAACAATTTTAGAAACAGAATTCGGATTATAACATTCGCCATTTATTCGCTCATTCCAATCGTGACAAGGCAAAGCACTGTCTTGCAATTCAATTGCTTCAAGCCATGGATTTTCTCTAGGCGGTTGATAAAAATGTCCGTGTATTGTCAAAAAAATTTCTTTTTGATTCATCCTTAAACTCCAAAATATTTATTATGCATTATAATCTTACACTATATTTTTATAAATTGCCTCTACCAAAGAAATTATTTTTTGATCTCTTTTGGTTTTTGACTTAAAACATTAAACTTGTCTACATTGACCCACGTATCGCCAAGAGCGGCTGAAAAAACCGTTCCGTAGTATTCAATTACGTCGCCTGAGCTTAGCTCGATATATTTTTCTGCAGTGTCTCTGTCAAGAAAATTTTTCATTTCAGAAAGTGGGATTGTATGGTTTGTAACGTCGTCTCTTTTAATTAAAAAAGTAATATATTTTTCTGAACTTCTGTAAGCAGGCTTGTAATCCAATCCTAGAGTAGAAAATTTGTCAAATGTTGCTTTGATTTTGATCTTTTTGTTCAAATATTTTGTTGGGTTAGCTGCTACAGTTAGCGAATTTACGCTCTCATAACTTGCTGCATCAAATGCCGGAGCAACCTTTTTTTGAACAGGTGTGATTGTTTTTTCAACTTTTATTGGAGCTTTCGCAGGAGTCTTAATTGTTTTTACCGCGGCGTTCGTTCCTAAGCCTAAACCAATTGATATTACGGCAGTGAGCACGAATAATTTTATTTTTTTGTTCATATGAGGCCTCTTTTCTTTATTTTAATGGGTGAAAAGTTTTTTACTTTTCCATATTGTAACACAACAAAATCAAAAAGTTATTGTCATATCTACTACTTTCGGTTTATTCTTTATCCTCTTGAGTTCAGAAAATTTGTCAGTAAAATCGGCACCAATTTCGCTGGGAGCGCAGAAAAATCAAAAACAAGCTCGTTTATCCCCATTTTTACAAGTTCATCGACTTCATCAAATTTTTCTAAAATTCTATCTTCAAACATGTGCATTCTGCAGAACCCGTCGACTGTGAACGGATAAATTTTCTTCAAAGAAGGATCTTTAAGCGCGTATTCACCTTTGTGGCAAGGCGCTTTGCATGATAGTCGAGAAATTATCGCCGAGTCGTTATTTAAAGGGCACAATCCCAAGCTTGGCACTCTTATGTTGCCGGCAATCGTGTATTTCTTATTTTTTATAACATTTTTAATCTTCTTTAGAGTGTCTTCCATGTTGCTAAATGTCGTAAAATCAGCCGCTTCAATGTTGTGCAAATTGTTCAAGCAGTTTATTGAAAGACTGTTCAGAAGGTTAATACCTTGACCGAGTTCAATAGGAATTTTGCTCAATTCGGGGTCGTTTATAACTGCCCAAAAATATCCGATGTTGTTGATTATGAGCGAATTCGGCATCGGTTCTTGCAGGCAGAGTCCTTTAACATACTCGTAAACTCTGTCGAAATCACGTTCAATAAGAATTCTGGGAGTTGAAAGTTGTAACAGTATTTTATTCGCCTGACAAAACTTTTTAACGTCTTTTATGAGTTCGTTAAAGCTACTTGTCGCCAAATCGACGGTGGAAAGAATTTCGCCGTATTCAATTGAATATATCGGGTTGAACCCGAGTTTTTGGATGAACTTTTTGACCTGTTTAAGTTGGTCTAAACTAGAAAGTCTCAGATTTATTTTAAAATCTTTAATCTTTTTGTAATCAGCGTCTTTTTTAAACCTCGTGCGTTTTATTTCCCAATCGAATTTTTGGATGTTTCTGCTGAATTTGAAATCTTTGCCTTCGGCACTCATCATTTCGCCCGAAAAATGGTTTGTCTGATAATTGCTTTTTCTCAAATGTTTGAACGGAAGTTTTTGATTTTTGAACATTTTAGGCTTTTCGAGGATTTTTTCAACAAGTTCTATGCCTTCCAAAATCTCATCAGAAGAGTTAAATTTACCCTTAATAACAACGCTGTCAATTGCATTCAATTTTTTTATGTCTTCAGCGCACCAAGGTAGATTGTCAGAATCAATCGCGAGCGGAAGATTTGTGTATTTTTTGATTTTTGCTATATTTTTGAGATAAATTTCCTCAGTAATAATCACCTCGTCGACCTTGTGGAAAGTGTTTACGAAGTCTATGCCAGATAGGTTATGGATGTCAAAATAAGAATCGATAATTATTTTGAACGGAAGCGAAAATACTTTTATCGCTTCAAGGATAGCAAAATTATTGATGAAAATTCCGTCTATTTGTGTGGTTTTAAGGAATTTTATCATTTTTTTGATTTCCGTTAAATCATCCTCGGAAATATCGTGTTTGAAATTGACATAAATTTTTGAGTTGTTTTTATGCGCAACTTCAATAAAATCGTTTATGTATTCAAAATTGTTGTTCAAAAATTTGTGGTAGTAAACATAAAAATCTCGACATTTTGTATGTGGAATAAAGGCTTCAATATCCTCTGGCTTTTTTACGGGTGCAATTATAGAAATATCTTTCATATAGTCTATTGTACAATTTTTTGTTCAGAAAATAAACGGTTTGTTAACAAAAGTAATAACTTTTGCCTCAAAGCGCATAAAATGTTAGAATATCGGTGAAGAGAGCTGTGTGTTTTTTCAGCGAAAGTTGAAGAAAATACACTAAACAAGGGATACTTTAAACCATAGTCAATTATACAATCTATATAGAGTTTCCATAAATTAGGAATAAGAATGGTTAGCGGATTAAAAACAAATAAATCACCGAATAAGGGGAAGCAAAAATTAGTTGTTGCTAAAGACCCAAAACAGGCTGCTATTGCAATAGCGGTTATTGTTCTGTTCGCCCTTAATTCAATATATATGATTGTCAAATATGTCCAAGAGCAAGCTCCGGCTCCGGCGCCGACAGCATCACAATCTGTGAATTCGCCAAAAACGCCTGAAGAGATGCAAATGGAAATGGAAAAAATGAAGATGGGTCAAAGCCCAAATGGTTCGCCTACAAGCGCAACCGGTGAAAAGTCTCCATCGGCGCAACCTGCAGGCAGCGAAGCCGCTAATCAACCAGCGCCACCTCAGCCAGTTAGCCAAGGTTCACCGACTGTTTCAAGCGGAGTTAATCCAGTTATTCCAATCGCGGTTATTTTATTACTAATTGCATTGGCGTATTTCGGATATAAGTATATGAATAAAAACGGCTCGGCTGGAAATGCTTTTAATAAAACTGGCAAACAAATAAAAGGTAAAGGCAAATTCGTTGTTGCATCAGACCCAAAGCAGGCTGCTATTGCGATAGCTGTTATTGTACTGTTTGTTCTTAATTCAATATATATGGTTGTTAAATATGTCCAAGAGCAAAGTCCTCCACCGGCGCCGACAGCATCACAATCTGTGAATTCACTAAAAACGCCTGAAGAGATGCAAATGCAGATGGAAAAAATGAAGATGGGGCAAAACCCAGATGGTTCGCCTACGAGCGCAACCGGTGAAAAATCTCCATCGGCGCAACCTGCCGGAAGTGAAGCTGTCAACCAGCCTATGCAAGCTCAACCAGTTGTTTCAAGTGGAGTTAATCCAGTTATTCCAATCGCGGTTGTTTTATTACTACTTGCGCTGGCTTATTTTGGATATCAATATATGAACAAAAATGGTTCGACGAGTAATGCCTTTAAAAAATCTGGTAAACAAGTAAAAGGCAAAGGTAAATTCGTTGTTGCATCAGACCCCAAGCAGGCTGCTATTGCAATCGGTGTTATTCTTTTGTTTTTAGGCAATTCAATATATATGATTGTTAAATATGTTCAAGAGCAAAATCCTCAGCCGACGACAGCACAGAACCCTCAGAATATGACTCCAGAGCAACAGTTGGCTCAACAGCAAAAACAAAACCTTGAAAGTCTTGCCGGTGGAAACAGTGTAGCTCCTGATGCAAATGTGGCTCAAGACGCAAGTGATATTTATTCTCAAACAGTAAATATGCAAGGTGGTGGGTCAGCCGTGAATAACCAAGCAACAAAAATGGCTCAAGGTTCAGAAAGTGATGTAGAAATTCTTCCAAGAAGAGTTTTAAGAGATAAAAATGGGAAAATGGTTATGATTGCAGTAGACAATTCAGGACGTTCAAATCCTTTCTTGCCGGCAGCTGAAAACTATATTCCATCTACAACGTCTTCAATCGCGTATTTGCCGCCACCGCCTGAAACACTTCAAACTGATTCGGATGCCGGCAAGGTTATGACAACAACAATATCAGGTATTTTATACGATAAATACAGCCCTTCAGCTATCATAAATATTGAAGGAGTTGATTATCTCGTTAAAAGAGGTGATGTTGTAAATAGATATAAAATTTTATCTGTAGGGAAAACGCAGGTTCTTGTACAGCTTGGTAAAAACGTATACAGAGCCGGGGTTGGAGAGCTCTTATCGTTGACTGATATGAACTTTAACACAATTGCAAATCTAAACAGAAAATTCGGTGGGAACGATGTTTCCGTGAACGTTAGAAAAAAAGGTTATTAATAGGGAGTAACAAATGATAATTAAAAATATGAGAAAAGTTTTATCGAGTGTTATCATAGCGACTTATTTAGTTGTATATGCTGCGCCAATGGGTTTATGCATAACAAGTGCTCTGCAAATTCAGGCGGGGGTACAAAAACCAGCGCTAAGAAGCTCAGCAAATCCGACTTCTCTGAAACTTGAAGGCGATATTTCTCTTACAAAAGGGAACCCAAAAATTAGCTTGAGTTTAAGAGATTCTGATGTTAGACAGGTTTTAAGAATGTTCGCTGATAAGGCTGGATTAAACATTATATT
>Ga0302215_10000355_pt1 | contig 34277 bp, 25 predicted proteins | sample II_Fen_N3_1_FD_194580 | JGI IMG/M metagenome (GOLD analysis project Ga0302215, IMG submission 194580) | Peat permafrost microbial communities from Stordalen Mire near Abisko, Sweden - II_Fen_N3_1 | ecosystem: Environmental > Terrestrial > Soil > Wetlands > Permafrost | place: Sweden: Abisko... | reverse complement strand
CTTCAAAAATCAAATCAAGTTTTTGACGATAGTATGCTGTTATATTCTTCACATAATTAACATCCTTCAATCGTCCTTCAATTTTAAACGAAGTCACACCGGCATGCATCATTTCTTCCAACGAATCCGACTGATCCAGATCTTTCAACGAAAGTAAGTGTTTATTTTTGACCAAGATATTATCGTCAGCATCCAACAATTGATAGGGTAAACGGCAATACTGAGCGCATTGGCCACGATTCGCACTACGACCGCAATTTGCCTCGCTCATATAACATTGTCCGCTATAACTAACACACAAAGCACCATGAATAAAGGCTTCGAGTTCAACCTCAGTTTGCGAAGAAATAACTGCTATTTGTTCCAAAGTCAACTCGCGAGCCAAAACAACACGTGAAAATCCTACATCTTGCAAAAACTTTACTTTCTCAACAGTCCGGTTATCCGTTTGTGTACTGGCATGAAGGGCAATAGGCGGTAAATTCAGTTTCAGAATACCCATATCCTGTATTATCAGCGCATCGGCTCCGGCATTGTAAATTTCCCATATCAACTTTTCTGCTTCCGGCAATTGCTCATCGGTCAAAATGGTGTTCATTGCCACCAACACTTTTACCCGAAACTGATGTGCATATTGAACCAATGTGGCGATATCCTCCACTGAGTTGCCTGCAGCAGCACGCGCACCAAACTGCGATGCTCCGATATACACGGCATCGGCCCCGTGATTGATGGCAGCGATTCCACATTCGAGATTTTTAGCCGGAGAGAGAAGTTCTATTTTGGACATAATCAATTCATAATGCACAATTCATAATTCATAATTGTGCATTATGAATTATGAATTAATCAATGTATTTTTGTCAAATCATACGGAGTTTCCTGATATACAAAGTAGTTCAACCAATTGGTAAACATCAGGTTGGCATGACTCCGCCAGCGAACCAGTGGATCGTTATTCGGATCGTTATTGCGATAATAATTTTGTGGTAAGTTGATTGGTAATCCCTTAGCTAAATCACGCTTATATTCTGTATCCAACGTATCAGGTGAATACTCAGAATGACCTGTAACAAAGAACTCACGACCGTTGCGAGCCATAACCATATAAACACCTGCTTCGGGAGATTCCGATAGTAAGGTTAGTTCCGGCACACGACGAATATCATCAGCCCTCACTTCAGTATGACGGCTATGAGGCACATAAAAAACATCGTCGAATCCACGGAAAATCGGATTGTGGGGTTCAAATTTATTGTGCTCAAACACCCCAAACATTTTGGCATCCAATGGATATTTTGGTATACCATAATAGTAATGTAAACCTGCTTGTGCTGCCCAACAAATAAATAAACTGGAGGTTACATGTGTCTTTGCCCAATCAAAAATCTTAGTGATTTCCGACCAGTAATTTACTTCTTCAAATTCCAGCATTTCAACAGGCGCGCCGGTAATTATCATGCCATCGTAATTACTTTGACTGATTTCATCAAATATCTTGTAAAAGGTATTCAAATGCTCAATTGGAGTATTCTTTGAGGTATGACTTTCCATATGCAGAAAATCAATTTCAATCTGTAAAGGTGAGTTTGACAACAAGCGAATCAAATCTGTTTCAGTTGTAATCTTTACCGGCATAAGGTTCAAGATCACAATCTTAAGCGGACGTATTTCCTGACTAGAAGCGCGTTCCGAATCCATAACAAATATATTCTCTTCTCGCAGAGCATCAACAGCCGGTAATGTGAAAGGTATATTTAGTGGCATTTTTAATATATATAATAAAGACCCCTAATCCCCTAATGGGACTTAAAGACCAAATAATTTAAAATACAAATATTTATTACTCTCTGTTAAGTAACTTAAAGTCAATTAAAATACTTCCTGTAAATTGTCCAATAATCGGAACTTCCGATAAAATCATCCAGAAATTCATTTAGTTTTTCCAATAACTTGACAGATTCTTTGTGAACAACCCAACTATGCTTTTGTTCGAAGCCAACAGGCACCGTAAAATCAAGATTTGGGTACATAAACTTTAGTCGTTGAGCAAACTGTTCGTTACAAATTGCATATTTAATTTTACCCATGGCTACCAAATGTACAAGTTGCTCCGAACTCTGATCTTTCATTTCAACCACATGGATTGTATCAGCAATCTCACGTCCCAAATGCTTTATTCGCATTTTATAAGGCGAATTTACAGGCAGATAAATAGTATCATTGGCCAGTTCGAACTGATTCTTAATTGCTTTAGCCTGGGTTGTATCATTTATTATTCGCTGTACCAGTACTTGTCGGGAAGTAAACAATGAGTTTGTGAAAAGTGCCTCTTTTTTCCATTCGGACGTTATAGGAACAAAACTGGCAATTATGTCGTAATCACCCTCTTTCAAATTAGCCATACAGGCTTTTATATCACTCTCTTCGGTAATTACCAATTCCAGCCCCATGGTATCTGCAAAGGCCTTTACAATCTCATATTGAAAACCGTAAATATTATCGCCTTTCTTCGAAAAACCCAATGAGCTGCTATCGGTCAATACAGCCAAGCGACCTGACTCCATGATGGATGGTAAATCATGAATATGATTTCGCTTATGACGAACCAACAAAATTACAGCAAGAATAATCAACAACGAAGCAAGCACAACCCCAATCCGAGTTTGAAGTTTTCTGTTTACATTTATTTTTGTCAAAAGATTCATATGCTGAAAATTTTAGATTATTAATCGTAGAAATTCCACGAAATTCCCATTTTCAATATTGCTGGATTTACAGGATAATCTGGCATCGATTGATAGTCCCCCTTCATAAACATATTGTTGATATGATAGTACTCAACATAGAATCTTGTTCGTTTCAGGTGAAAATTAACATACGCACTCATTACCGGATAGTTGCCAATTTTAGTACTCGTTTGTGTGTAGAATTGCCCAATTGCAGGCATATAAGCCGGAGCATAATAGGTTGTGTGATAACGTAAATTAGCACCAACCTGAATACTCAAAACATCAAACCACAAATCGTGATAATACAGATTGTGATACAATGTGATTGTTGGGAGCGGTAACAACTCTTGTCGGGAGCTCACCTGCCCCACCACATTATTCTCCAATGTAAATTTTCCAACATGAAAATCTTTTTTCAAATTAGCCGCCAGCACCTGAATGTTACCTGAAAACTGAGTCGGCAAAGCCTTTGAATCAAAGTAAATATATTGAGTAATATTCTCCAATGAAACATTCAATGAGAATGACCGTGTAGGAATAGAGAAAGTGCCACCTACATGCGTTCGGTAAATATTGGCGAAATCATTTGTCCATTGAAAATGATTCGACTGATAATTTTGTAAAAAGAAAGAAGGTTTATCACTTCGAACAAAGCCATTTGCAACTAACGAAATACTATCTTTCCACAGGTTGAAAAAACCACCTATGTTTCCCTGTAACAAAAAATTACCTGCCTTATAACCCAAAAACGCCAATTCACCGTTAACATTGTAACGAAATCGTTGACCTCGTTGCTTCGAAAGAATTCCACCCACTTTTGTTGTTGATTCAAACTGTAGGTTTAATATATTATCTTTCAGGTAAGTATATCGTTGAACTTCATTTTCGATATATGCTTTTAGCCCAAATTGCATCCATTTATTGAATTCCTCCTCCATACTTACCGACAAATTATTCGAAACAGTTTGGACAGCCGAGGTATCATTCGTCTGAGTTCCTGTCAAATAGGTTTTATCGTAGAAATTAGTTTGATCACTGCTCTCGTAGTATCGTTTCCGAACATCATCCAGTTTAAAAGTATGTGCAAAGCGTGTTACAGGCACATATTCCATGCGCACCGAGTCTTCTGAAATCCGGATTGGGCGTTCAATCCCAATGCTATACTGGTGATTATAAAAGAACTCATGCTGCTTATAATTTGCATAGCCAATCAGGTTGGTAGGTACCGCGCTTGTTTCAAAAGCCGATATTTTGGAAAAGTCCTGTATACCACCATTTTCATAATGACTTATACTATTGGTTGAAAATAGGGCTGTTGCAGAATAATGTTTACCATCGTAAGTTCCAAACAACGAACCTGAAAACTCTTTCGCTCCCTGATTACTATATTCACCCGGCGTTTCGATATATTCAAGGGTTGTTCCGATATTCAATTTTTTATTCACATTCCCTGTGAATATAAAATTAAATTTATCCTCATCGTTGTGCAAAGTCCCACCCGTAATATACTTTAAACTGCTAAATGGAGTTTTAGTATTGTAGAATGTAGCATGTTCCACATTCATTAAGTAAGGATAATATGCATTTGAGAAAATGAAATCGGTATTGTTTGGTCGATCGAAATATAATTTCGACTGAACCGGTGAGATCAAGTTTCCATTAAACGAATTTGCAATACTAAATCGGTCTAACGGATTGTCATTCTGAAAATTAAGATGCAATGTATCAACAGGAATTGAATCGGCCACTGAAAAAGGGTCGGAAATATGCCAGGTTTTCACAAACCGGTAATCGGGTGGTACCTGTGCAAAAACAGTTACTCCTGTAATAATAAAAAGAAAACAAAAAACAATCTTTTTCACCCAAAAAGTATTTATACTTAACTAAAATTTACATTCCAATTCCTCATTATAAGGCACTTTTGAAACGAATACAAAGATACAAAAATTTATTGGCAGAGCCGAATTCATTCATTTAATAAAACCAAAAACCAGCTTCTGGTAGTTATAATTCTTAAACTCACGACAAATTTACATACACCATCAATTTAACCTGTTTCTGCATTTAAATACATATTTCACAAAAACAGTTGAATAAATTACAGTTGATAAGATTAAAGAAACGATTAATTACAATTTGGTTGTGGTTAATTTAAAGCGTCATTTTGATTAAAAATAATCAACAAAAAGTTTGATTATGCCAAATAAATAGGCTAAACTTGCAGTGAATTATGCTTTATAAAAAAAGCAAAAATACCATGTATTTTTAGTTTTACATTAAATCTGATTGATATGAATATTGAAAAACTGATGCAGTCGCTTGAAGCAAAGCACCCGGGCGAAAAAGAGTATTTACAGGCTATACACGAAGTGTTGATGACCATTGAAGACGTATACAACGACCATCCCGAATTCGAAAAAGCAAAAATTGCGGAGCGACTGGTTGAACCGGATCGGATTTTTACTTTCAAAGTTCCCTGGGTTGACGACCGTGGAGAAGTTCAGGTAAATCTGGGTTACCGAGTACAATTCAACAATGCCATTGGACCATACAAAGGTGGCTTGCGCTTTCACTCTTCAGTGAATCTCTCCATTCTCAAATTTCTGGGCTTCGAACAAATTTTTAAAAATGCATTGACAACACTTCCTATGGGTGGCGCCAAAGGTGGATCAGACTTTAATCCCAGAGGAAAATCAGATGCTGAAGTTATGCGGTTTTGTCAGTCATTTATGGTTGAACTGTGGCGTTATATTGGTCCTGAAACAGATGTTCCGGCAGGCGATATTGGCGTGGGAGGTCGTGAAATAGGATACTTATACGGCATGTACCGCAAATTGGCCAGAGAAAACACCGGAGTTCTGACCGGAAAAAATCTTGAATTTGGCGGCTCACTCATTCGACCGGAAGCAACTGGTTTTGGCGGTTTATATTTTGTAAACCAAATGCTTGAAACTGCCGGTATGGAAATAAAAGGAAAAACAATTGCCATTTCCGGTTTTGGAAACGTAGCATGGGGTGCAGCCATAAAAGCAACCGAAATGGGCGCTAAAGTGGTATCAATATCCGGACCTGATGGTTACATATACGATGAGAATGGTATTTCCGGCGAAAAAATTGACTATATGCTCGATTTGAGAGCAACGTGCAACGATATAGTTGCACCTTATGCCGAAAAGTTTGGAGCCAAATTCGTGCCCGATCGTCGCCCATGGGAATTGAAAGTGGATATTGCCCTTCCTTGTGCCACGCAAAACGAATTGAACGAAGAAGATGCTAAGCAATTGATTGATAAAGGCGTTATTTGTGTTGGTGAAATTTCGAACATGGGTTGTACGCCCGAAGCAATAGATATGCTTTTGAAACATAAAATTATGTACGGTCCCGGCAAAGCAGTAAACGCCGGTGGTGTTGCCACTTCAGGGCTCGAAATGACACAAAATGCCATGCACATAAGTTGGTCGGCCGGGGAAGTTGATGCCAGACTGAAACAAATTATGCGCGATATTCATGCTCAATGTGTTGAAAATGGTCGTGAAAAAGATGGCTATATCAATTACATGAAAGGTGCCAATGTGGCCGGATTCCTTAAAGTTGCCAAAGCAATGCTTGCACAAGGTGTCGTATAATAGTTGACAGTTATCAGTTGACAGTTTAAATAATTTTGCAATTCACAAATCAGGATAAGAGGAAATTTACGGTATTCTTACCGTAAATTTCCTCTTATCCTTTTAAGAAAAGCCACAAAAAAAGAGGTGCAAAGCGCAAAACATTTTTTCTATCTTTGTAGTCCAAAATAATTTAAATTATCAACTATTAAAATTATGCTTGATTTACTCAACCAACACAGAACAATCCGTAAATACACTGAACAAACTATTGACAACGAATTGCTTGACAATTTACTTACGACTGCCTGTCGCGCCTCAAACACGGGTAACATGCAGACTTACAGCGTTGTTGTGACAACCGACCCGGACATCAAACAACAATTGGCTCCAGCTCACTTCAATCAACCCATGATTAAGCAAGCACCAGTAGTGTTGACTTTTTGTGCCGATTATAATTTGTTTAGCAAGTGGTGTGAACAACGCCAGGCAGAACCCGGTTACGACAATTTTCAGTCATTTATGGCAACAGCAATTGATACCTTGTTGGCGGCGCAAACTTTTTGCATTGCCGCCGAAAGTGTGGGTCTTGGAATTTGTTATTTAGGAACTACAACTTATAATGCTCAGGAAATAATTACTGCGTTGAAATTGCCAAAATTGGTTGTTCCAGTCACAACCATCACGGTTGGTTATCCGGCTGATATGCCCGAACAAACTGACCGACTACCCTTAGAAGCTGTTGTTCATCGCGAAACCTACAAAGACTTCACTCCTAACGACATCGACCGAATTTATGCCGAAAAAGAAAGCAGTGATTTTTATAAACAATTTGTTGCCGAAAACAACAAGGAGAAATTAGCACAGGTATTTACAGACATTCGGTATACAAAAAAGAATAACGAATTTTTCTCTGAAAAATTTCTGGAAGCTTTGAAAATGCAGGGATTTCTGAAATAAACTGGTACACTAAAAATACAAAAGCGAACGATTCAGAATTGAACCGGTCGCTTTTTCATTTTTATAAACTATGAATTATAAAATAATCATACTGCCTTAAAACTCATATCCAGGCTTTTTACCGAGTGAGTCAATGCGCCAACTGAAATATAATCTACACCACATTCGGCGTACTCTTTAAGGGTAGCAAATGTAATTCCACCGGATGATTCAGTCTCATATTTGCCGGCAATAATTTCTACTGCTTTGCAGGTATTTTCAGGAGTAAAGTTATCGAGCATAATGCGATCAACACCACCTTCGGCCATAACCTGAGCAAGCTCATCAAAGCTTCGAACTTCAATTTCTATTTTCAGATTTTTGCCTTTTTCTTTCAGATATGCTTTTGTGCGTTGAATAGCCTCAGCAATACCACCGGCAAAATCAACGTGATTATCTTTCAGTAAAATCATGTCGTACAGACCAATACGATGATTTACTCCTCCACCAATTTTCACAGCTTCTTTTTCCAATAAACGCAATCCGGGAGTTGTTTTACGGGTATCGAGCACACGGGTTTTGGTTCCTTCCAATGCTTTTACATATTCGCGGGTACGGGTGGCAACACCACTCATACGTTGCATAATATTGAGCATCAAACGCTCTGTTTGCAACAACGACTGGATTTTTCCTTCAACCACAAAAGCGATATCACCAATTTTTACTTCGGCACCATCGTTTATAAAAACAGTCATTTTCAACTCGGGGTCAAAAGCACGAAATACTTCACGGGCTACTTCAACACCGGCTAAAACGCCATTTTCCTTTACTATTAACTGAGATTTTCCAAGCGCAGTGGCCGGAATACATGAGAGAGTTGTGTGGTCGCCATCACCAATATCTTCGGCAAACCAAAGTGAGATAAGTTGTTCGAAATCGTTAGTCATTTGAAGGTTCAATTCTGAGTTGTTGAATTTCATTTTTTCGTGTCAAAACGTATACACGGTACGTTCCTGTTGCAGTCTTAAGCATGCCAATGGCAAAACTGGCTGCATCTTTATTTCCTTTATGTAAAAGCTGAAAACTGCTTACTTTATTTTTTCGAAAGAAATCGGCAATAATTCCAGTTGCTTGTTGTTTGCTGAATACATCGTTTTTATTATCAATAACCAGCTCAACATTGTCATTCAAATAGCCCGACAGCTGACTTACATTACCACTGCCAATAGCCGAAATAATTTCCGACGAAACTTCTGTTGACTGTGCGTGTAATGCAGGAGCAGCACAAATTAGACAGAGACTGAGTACTAAAAATTTAATTGTTTTCATTCGTAAATAATTTTAAAATTATGGTCGAACGGAATTTATCCCTTTAAAAATAAGACTCATTTCAACTAAGAATATAACTTTTTTCAAAAAACAGTGTAAAACAAACTATTTTCTCGTTAAAAAATGCCATATTTGCATTGGATTTGAGAATCACACTGCAAAAGTACATTAATTAATTTGTTGTATCCAAATAAATCGACCGATTTTTAATTGTACAAATAACACGCCAGAAAGCAATAATTATCTAAATAAATGAAAATAATACTTCTAACTGTCGGAAAATCGACTAATAGTCATCTCATCAAGCTACAAGAAGAATACCAGAATCGTCTGAAGTTTTATATTCCGTTCGAAATGCTTGTAATCCCCGAACTCAAAAACACAAAAAATTTATCAATTGGTGAGCAGCAGGAAAAAGAAGCCGACTTAATTCTTAAGCAACTAGACCCAAGCGATGAAGTTGTGCTTCTTGACGAAAAAGGAAAACAATTTACATCGATGGGATTCTCCGAATTTATTTCCAAAAAGATGCTGGCTTCCCATAAGCGCATGATTTTTGTTATAGGTGGCCCATATGGTTTTGCCGAAAGAGTTTATCAGCGGGCTAATAGTAAGATCTCCTTGTCTGCAATGACTTTTTCGCATCAAATGATACGACTTATTTTCGTGGAACAGCTCTACAGGGCTATGACAATACTGAAAGGAGAACCTTATCATCATGAATAACAAGATTCAGCATGAAAAATAAAAAAAATAATTGGGTATTAATTATCCTATTGCTTTTAAGCATTGCAGTAGGTTTAGTTTGTGACTATTTTTATCAGTCATCACCCCGACATGTCATAAATATACGTGAATTTCAGACTCAATTGAACTTCAAAGAAGCGGAAGCTGCGCAGACATTGGAAGAGTTGAAAGTTGTAATCACACACACCTCCGTCGACTCATTGATTCACTATCCGTTTGCCGACAACGATATTTCGTATTATGTTTTCGATAAAGATGAAATGACCTTTTGGTCGGATAATAACCTCGACATTAGCACCTTGCCTCTACCCGACTCCACAAGTTGGCATTACGCTCAATTACCCAATGCACATTGTGTCAGCCGTTTATTGACATTTGACTCAATCAAATTACTGGCTCTTATCAAAATAAAGAATAACTATCCTTACGAAAACAATGAGCTTATAAATAATTTCTCTCAGGGATTTCAGTTGGATAAGCAAATCAACATTGTTCAGGGAAAAAACACGGACAAATATGCCGTACGCTGTTCACATGGCAACTATTTATTCACATTAGCACAGCCCACAACACCTATATTCAACGAAACCTGGGCTTTACCCGGTCTTTTAGCTTATGCGTTGGCCTTCTTTATCTTCTTCATTTTATATGCCCGCTTTCCGTATTTCATTCATAAAAAGCGAATTAAGCTCAGCTTATTTTCAACAATTGCAGCTGGCACCGGATTGCTGGTAGGAGTTTGTTTGTATTTCAACTTACCCGCTCTGCTCTTTTGGAACAAACTATTCTCACCATTTCAGTATGCTTCAAACCCGTTACTGGCGTCCATCAGTCACCTGACAATTGCAACCGGGTTTATTATTTCCACCATATATTTATTCTATTTTCATACCAACACCGATTCAGTCAAATCGGGAACTATCCATAGGATCTTACTGATTTTCTTTGGATTGTACTTTGTCTTAGTTTACAACATTTTAAACGGACTGATTTACCATTCGAGTATCCAACTCAACATATTACAATTCAATGATATTTCATTTATATCCATCTGGTTGCATTTCCTTTTATTGGTGCTTGGCATTGGTTTAGTTCTGTTATTTCTCAAAACACATAACTGGTTCAAAACAACTCGCAAATTAAAACATGCGCTGACTGCCGACCTGCTTATTTCATTTTTATTGTTTACAATCTGCTACTTTGTATCACGTAACGATGCAATCAGGCTCGTCTTATCGTATTCAACTCTGTGTTTGATATTTTATTTACCGTATTTCTTCCCAAAATACAAAAACATCTACGTTTATGTAGCTTGTTGGACACTTTTCTATGCAGCTTTTGTAGTTATCAATTCGTTGATTATCAATGATGATAAAAAGACTGACAAATATAAAGTACTGGCGCAGAACATTTATATTAATGGGAATACCGACAACGACCGCATGGCCGATATCTTACTCGAGGAATTGGATGTGCAAATGCTGAAAGACCGACGAATAAGCCGTTTGGTATCAAAAACAGATTCACTAAGCAATGCTAACAACTATTTAAACCGAACCTATTTACGTGGATTTTGGAACAAATATTTGATGCGGCTGAATGCAACCGTACTTCACAGCACTGTATACAATGAGTATAATCAGTTTATCAAAAATGTTGGTTCACGAATTAAGGACACGCATTTCTACAGCGTACCGGCTAATGAGAATAACATGTCGTATATTGGCTCATTCCTTACTAAACCATCCAGTTCGGATTCCATTGCATTCTTCATGGAATTTTACCCGCGGCGCAATTTCAAAAGTTATAGTTTTCCGAATCTTCTTATTGCTTCGTCACCCGATATTCAGACAAAACTAAACATTGCAATAGCCAAATACGAGCATCAACGGTTGGTTTATTCATCCGGAAAAATAGAATATGCGGCTGACAACAGTTGGATTCCCAACCAAAAATCCGATTTTTTCAAGACTATCTACAAAAACCGTATTCACTATATCTACTCGCCAAATTCAAACACCTGCATTGTAATAACCGAACAACAACCTTACGACAAGGCTTCATTTGTTTTATACTTTGCCTATACGTTTTTAGCCTTCTTCTCACTTTGTTGGTTGATGATTTGGATTTATTTGCTCACACATCAACAACGGAATTACAGACTCGGATTAACAACAAAATTTCAATATGCATTTATCGGATTACTCATAATCAGTTTCTTAGGCATATTCTACGTGTCGGTTGATTTTATTAAAAAGAAGTACAAGGAAGAACAAATTACCAATTTGGAGAATAAAAAAGCCTACATACAAAAGGCCCTTCAGGACATGTATTACTGGAATCAGGATTTGAATGCGCTTAATACGCAGGCGTTGAATTTCGATTTACAGGATTTATCCTACATTTATCACACCGACATTCATGTGTACAACAACAAAGGTGTTCTTGTTGGCAGTTCTCAACCGATTATCTTCAACAAAAATCTGATTAGTAACCGAATTTCGCCAACGGCGTATTTTGCTCCAACCGCCGATCTAAATCAATACGAACACATTGGAAAATTGGATTATTTGACAGGTTACACCGATTTTTACAACGGTGATTTTCTGCAAATAGGTTACATTGCCATTCCGCAATTTTTCAGTCAGGACGAGATCCGAAACGAAATTGAGAGTTTCCTCACGGTCATTATCCACATTTACCTGATCATAATTGTTCTGGCCATTTTGCTCAGTTTATTTATCGGGCAACAACTGTCGGCTCCACTCATCGTGCTCGAAAACAAGTTGAAAGAAATGCGTTTGGGACGACGAAACGAAAAAATTGATTATAATTTCAACGACGAAATTGGACAACTGGTAATCCAATATAATCGCACAGTGGACGAGCTGGAACAAAGTGCCCGATTGTTGGCAAAATCGGAACGTGAATCGGCCTGGAAATCGATGGCACGACAGGTAGCGCACGAGATTAACAATCCGCTTACACCTATGAAACTGAGCATTCAGCAACTTCAGCGAACCCATAAAATGAATGACGACCGGTTTGATGATTATTTCGAGAAATCGACCGGAATGCTTATCGAGCAGATTGATAATTTGTCGCGTATTGCCGGAACTTTCTCCAATTTTGCCCGTATGCCCGAAGCTAATTTCGAACGGGTGGACATTGCAGCCCGTCTGCATTCGGCGGTACAACTGTTCAGCAATAACAATGATGATATTCAGATTACATACAAAGGGCTTAAAAAGGATATATTTGTGTATGCCGACCCCGAACAACTGGTTCAGGTATTTAATAATTTATTGAAAAATGCCATTCAGGCAATTCCCGATAAGCGTGAAGGTGAAATTGAAGTAAAGTTGGATGAGGATGTTGAACAAATTGCAATACAAATCACCGACAATGGAGTTGGAATTGACAATGAAGTTCACGAGAAACTATTTGTACCAAACTTCACAACCAAAACAACCGGTATGGGATTGGGGCTGGCCATTGCCAAAAATATCATCGAAATTTCAGGTGGAACCATTTCATTTAGCTCAAAACTAAACGAAGGAACTACATTTAGTATTACGTTGCCAAAAGCCTGACAAAAGGAGAATATAAACCGAAAATACGCTGAATATGAATTTAAGTTGTAAAGCCAATGCGCATCTACTCGCAGTCAAAATTGCCGTTTTGTTGCTATTATTCATTTCTCCTGTTGTTTCCGGACAAAATACAATAACCGGTATTGTATCCGACAATGTGAATATTAAGCCCATACCAGATGCCACTGTTTACATAAACGGAACAACAATTGGAACCTCAACCAATGAAAACGGACTTTTTACGCTCAAAGAAGTTACATTCCCCTGCAAATTAATTATTAGCCGCATTGGATATGATTTGATGACGATAGACATTGCTCAGTTTAACCCTGAAAGGCTTACAATACTCCTGAGGGAAAAAACAATACAACTCTCGGAAGTAGAAGTTACAGGCAAAAACTCACGCGATAAAAGCGTACAGAAGTTTCGGAATATATTTTTTGGGAGCGATTCCTGGAGTAAAAAGATACTGCTTGAGAATGAATCTGTATTGACATTTAGCAGATATACTGATACAATTAAACATGAGCCTGATTCACTGGACAAACTATTAGAAAAAATTGAGTTGTCGGACCTTGTGAAAAATGACAGCGAAGATAAAGAACGAATTTTAAATATCTTTTCTGTTAGAGCTAATGCACCAATCAAAGTTGATTTTCCTGAATTGGGATTTAAATTATCGATTGATTTAGTCCAGTTCAATATCATTGAAAGTCCCGGTACCAGCATTTGCAAATACCTGGCTTATTACTTCTATCAACCCTATCCGTTTAAAAACAATCTGGTTGAACGGAAATTTCAGAAAAAAAGAACCGAAGCATTTTATAATTCAAAGGAACATTTTTGCAGGTCATTGTTTAGCGACCGTTTAAAACAAAACGGTTATGTGGTGATGGAGTATTACATAAACGACTCAACTCAGGAAATTGAGAAGGAATTTGTAAACTTCAATGATTTCATGCGATATAAAAGCCGTAATGAATCACAGATTGTTGGATTAAAAGGACGAACTTTCTATATTTTCGACTTTTTCAATTACAGCAACAAACCCATTGATATGACCCACAAAAGGTTTAACTATAGCTCGGAGAATAAGTTTTGGGCAACGGCTTTGGATTACCTAACCTCCAATAAAGATTACCTTGGGAACAACAATTCAACAATAACTTTTACGAGTGATACCTGCACAATCAGGTCTGATGGTACAATTTTAGACGAGCATGTGCTGTTTGCCGGCAAAATAATCAAAAAGAAAGTAGATGCAATGATTCCTGATTTCTTTCTGAAAGATCAATAAAATCCCTAAAACCCTGCATTTCGAAAAGTGCAGGGTTTCTTTTTATTTCTCCCTTCAATCCCCCCATTTCCCTCAATATATCAAACCTGCATTAATCTTCCAAACAATTTCCATAAATTTGCGGTTTCAAATTTATTACAAAAACATTACATTGATGTTTCGAACCGCCATTACTGCTACAACTAAGTTTCTACTCAAATACCGTTACAATATTTTATTCTATTGGCTTAGTGTTGCTATACTCTATTTCAATTTCTGGTTATTTTTCGATGTGGTGGAACGACAAATTGCCACCGATTTACCTTCAACGGTGTTTCTGCATCTGGCTACCTGTTTTGCACTGAGTCTGCCTTTCTTTTTCGCAAAAATCAGAAAAGACATACTGTTCTATATCCTGTTCTTCATCAATCTCTATCTCATCTGCAATTTACTTTATTACAGAACCTATTTCACCATTTTGCCACTCGACAGCTATACAATGATTGGGAACCTGGGCGAACTGGCCGATAGCATTGTTTCGGCATTTCATTGGGGCGATATCTTTTTCCTGTTGCCTACAATCGCTTTGTTGGTAGCTTATCGGCTCTTTTTCCGGAAAAGGTTGGTAGCCGAATCACTCACATTACGCCTCATCTGTTCAGGGGTAATCATAATAGGGATTTCAGCAACTATAGGCATTAATCTGTATATCGACCGCCACGAGGTGAGTAACCTGCTGTCCGACGAAAATGAGTTTAAATACGATGTGGTTGATGGTGCCTCCACCTATGGTTTCCTACATTGCTGGGTATGGCAATTCAAATCGGTACTCGAAACAAACAACGAGCTCACTCCCACCGAAAAAACGCAGATTGAGCAATGGCTCGCTCAACACAAAAAGTACGAAAGCTTCGATCACCCATGCGATAGTACGAAACGAAACCTCATACTGGTTATTGTGGAATCGCTCGAATCGTTCCCTATCGGCAACAAGTTGGCAGGACAGGAAATAACGCCTTACCTCAACAGCCTGATAAAAGGAAAGACCTGTTTCTATGCCCCACACATGGTGCCTCAGGTGAATATCGGACACTCCAGCGATACACAATTAATTTTCAACACCGGTATGCTTCCGCCTCACAACGGGGCAGCCTGCTTCAAGTATCAACACAATACCTACAACACTTTGGCAAAAGCCCTGCACGCGAAGGGTTATAACAGCCACACCTTGCTGGGTGGTAACGGGTCATTTTGGAATCAGGGTGTGATGAACAAAACCCTTGGCTACGACGAATTGGTTGCCATTGAACAGTTCAGGGATGACGAAAGCTATGATTTCGGACTAACGGATAGCACGTTTCTGGCACAATCGGTGGAGACAGTGAATAACTTCAAATCACCTTTTCTGGCACAATTAGTTACGCTTAGCTCCCACGATCCTTATGTATTGCTGCATAACCGCATCTACCTGAAAGCCCCCAAAGACTGCCCGCCCGAAATGGCCCGCTACCTCAACGCAGTGCATTATGTCGATAAGTGCCTGGGGATTTTTGTGGAAGGCTTGCGCAAAAGTGGCGTACTGGATAAGACCATCCTCGTAATATCCGGCGATCACGACGGAACAAAACAACAACCCGCCCAATGGAAAAAGTATGCCGAAAAACAATGGCACACCCCAGTCAGTCAAACACCCTTTATCATTGTGAATAGCCCTGTAAGAAAAACGTACACCCCCATTGCCGGACAAATTGACGTATACCCTACCCTGCTCGATATGCTTTGTCTGAAAAGTTACGGTTGGCATGGACTTGGCCAAAGCCTATTCAGCAAAGACAAGGCCGGCTTTGCCGTAAATGCCCGTTTCGACGAATTTGGAAATGCCACCAAACTTTCACCCGGGCTTCTTCTCCACTCCCGCGAAGCTTGGCAAGTGTCGGACTTAATGATTCGGAAGAATTATTTTGAGAAAGAGTAAAACACTATTTTTCAATCCCCCCGGCTGAACCTCCCACAGGTTCAGCCGTTTTTTTATCCTTGCGGCGCTTCCGCAAGCACCACTTTATAACATTTGCCCTTGCGGTGCTGCCGCAAGTAAGAAATGAAACCAAAGTAAGCAATCAGCCGCGCCGCAAGCTCCCCTGAAAACAAAAGCACGTTTGCGGCGTTGCCGCAAGCTCCCTTCGAAATGAATTTGCCTTTGCGGCGCTTCCGCAAGGTCCCTTTCAGGTAATTTTGCCTTTGCGGCGCTGCCGCAAGCTTGCCTGAATAAAATTTCGTATGTGAGTCGCAAGGGCAAAAACATTGTTAATGAGAAACTTAGATTAACAACGTTCTATTTGGGAAAATAATTTTATTCTTGTGTAAAAAATAATTGATGTTTTTATATTAATTTCTCAAATATTGTTTATACTTTTGTGTTAATCATTCTCAAATACTAACACATAAAACATTGTATGTTTATGAAAGTCACAATTTTCCGTTTGAAATTGAGCAATCTGTGGAACAACGAATATTGCATGTTCGTTAGCCAGATTGTAGCTATTGTTTTGAAGTATCAACCCGAAGTGTTACACCTGAAAAAAGCTTTTGAGCGGCTTACGGCATTTATGCCTGACCTGGCCAATATCAAAGCACAGGAATTGGGCAACGCCATTAGTAACCAGTTGGCCGATTTGAACACTGAGCGTAAAACCCTTATCAAAGGCATTGCCGAGCAGGTAAAAACTTTTGGAAGGCTGTCGTTGAGTGTTGCTCCACATGTGGAAGTTCTCACCCGCTTTTTGAATAAGCACGGGAAGGATATCGGCGAATCGAATTACAACGATAACACCGACAAGTTTAATAAACTGTTGGCCGATTATGATGCGAGTGCCGACGTGAAAGCTGCCGTAGCAGCATTAAATATGACTATTTTAATTGAGCATTTGCGCGACATAAACACGCTATTTGCAACGCTATACTTACAACGTACACACGAAGATTCGGCTGTTGAAACAGTTGACGCCCGTGCCATTCGTACTGAAGTGGATAAAGTTCTGACAGCCTTTTTCGATACATTTGAGATTTTCAGTACCGAATACGATACCCTCGACTATCAGACTCCGGCGAATGAATTGAACGAACTGATTACGAATTATAAAACGCAGCTCAAAGCCCGCACTACCCGCCGCAATGCAGGGAAAGAGGTGCATACCGAAGCACCGATAACTGTTGCATAAGGACCAGGTTCGATAAATTTCAAAAGGCTACTAAGGGCTTAAAAATAACTATTATTTGTAGAACCCTTAGTAGCATAAAAAATACTTAGCCCTCGTGGATATGCAATCATCATTAAATGAAAAAAAAAGGTGGATTTGTTGGTGGGGTCGGTAATCCAACTTTTTTCAAACAAATGTGTGCAGTATTATAATAGTACACACTTTTTTGAATTTAATTTTGTTCTTTTGCATCCGAATTATGTGAAAATTTAGATTGTGAATAGTATTCTATTCGCTCGTTATTATTAAAATATAAAAAAATGTGATTATGACGAAAAATTGTTGTCTTTTATTATTGCTTGTATTTATTGTTGCTTCCTGTAAAAATGATGAGCCGGGACCTGCACCTGTACCAAAAGCCCCTACGACTTCGGCTGATTTAACCTACCCAATGGGTATTGGAAGTTCGGGCGATAGCATTAATGGGTTGTTGGGATATGGCTATGATGCCACCGGATTTTGTGATACAATTTCTGTACGGGCTAAAGTACTTGAATCACTACCTAATGGTGATACTTTCCATGGAAATCCTAATTCAACTTTTCCAACTTTAATAAGTGGTGCCAGTTTTACAGAACTAACGAATAAAATTAATAATCCTAACTTGTTTTCCGAATCCGGAACAGCTCTTGTTTTACATTTAAAATCATTGTTGAAGTTAGCCACAAAGTCCGATTCAATCAACCCTAATTACGCTTTCACATATTATGCTGCTACGTATATCAATTCACATCGAAAATTTTATTATGGAGCTGATGTTCAAAAATACGTAACATCTACCTTCAAAAACGATATAGCGGCACTCTCGGCACAAGAGCTTGTTGCGAAATATGGAACCCACATTTTAAATGATGTTTATACGGGTACCCGGTTTGAAGTATTATATCGGTGCAGGTTTGCTAGTTATTCAAGCGAAAGCAATTGTGAACAGTTATTCTACAATAGAATGAAACAGTATATGGGTGGTGTTTTCGGAATCTATGACAGCACTATCGGTTCAAATACAGCACTATCGCAAACAAGTGAACAATTGATTTATAACTCAGGGGGTAGCAGCAAAAAACTATGTGGTGTAATCAATGCATCCGATTACAACCCTGATAGCATTCGGGTTGATGTGGGTCAGATATTTAATTCTAAGAATCTTAAAACTCAATTTATTTCTATTGGTACTGATGGTATCCTCCCACTCTATGAACTAATAAGCGATGCAACTAAAAAGCAGGAAGTAAAAACCTATATTGAAAAATATATGTCTGCATCAAGCGTGAAATAACAATTCGTTTCACTTACAAGTATTGCTACATTTACTCACAATTTTAAAATACTCACACAATGAAAAAAATTCTCATTCTTCCATTCTTCCCTATTATTGCCTTGTTTTGCAGTTGCAACAACGAAGCCGCTGATGTTATTACAACTTCGAACGACTCTTTGACTGTAGTTGCACTCAACGGGAGTAGATCACTCGCAATTGGGGCTTCTACGGCCTGGAATGCAAAAAGTTCTGATAGTTGGTGTACGTTATCAGATTCAACAGGGGTAAGTAACAAAAGTATCACATTAAAATGTCAAGATAACATTACCGGAATACCCCGCGAAGCTAAAATCACTATTCAAGCTAATAAACAGACAAAAACTGTTGTTGTCAGTCAAAGCTGTGGTACCACATTACTCGATGAAGGTTTTGCAAATAATTCAAAAGGCTGGACTCAACCACTTGATTCAGTGGCGAACGTTGTAGACAATGGGGTTTTGTCCATAATAAATACAGCAAAAAACTATTACTATTTTATTGGAGTGAAATCACTGATACCTGAATTTACAGGAAGTTATATGATCTCAACTGATTATAAAGTTATTTCCGGAACAGCACCGTTTGGATTAGTATTTGGAGCAAAAGACCCTAGTAATTATTACAGATTACTTATTTTTCCATCAGGAGGGTTTACAGTTTATCAAATATCAAATGCTGTTTACACTGCTATTAAAAGTGAAGCTACAGCATTTGTAAAAAGTGAGAATAAAATCAGAATAGTAAAAATACTAACTAACTGCTCAGTATACCTGAATGATCATAGAATAGCAGATTTCGACTATTCGAAACCCTATGGATCTTATGTTGGTTTCTTTTCCTGCCCTCAGACAGATATAGAAGTTGATTATTTGAAGATTAATAAATTTTGATAAGTTTATTAACTAAAGAATAAAGGACGCAATCAGTAGGTTGCGTCCTTTATTCTTTATGGATAATGTATATTATTTCCTCAACTTCATCATTTGTGGATTATCAGCAATGTATTTCGTTGCAGCACTGTAACCATGATGATAAATAGCCAGATAAGCATCGAAGCTAAACTCGTGAAATTCAACAATGGCTTGCGGTTCGATAATGAAGCGGCATAAATTGCGTCCGGCTTTGGAGTTTTGATGTTGCATAGCCCGCACAGAGAATGCCAGTGCATCAATTGGTTTTTTCAATTCAGTCGGAACTATATGCGGAATCACATCCACACCAATAATGGTTTGGCAAAATTCAGCAATTCCCTGAGCCGGCATATTGTTGAGCACACCGCCATCCACGTAAAAAGTCTCACCGTCATTGATGGTCTCGAAAACACCTGGAATACTGGCGGAGGCAGCTACCCATTTATGCAATTCGTTTCCGGTGCTCACTATCTCCCATTGAGCTGTATTGAGGTTTACAACGCAAATGTGCATTTTCTTTTTCAGTTGTTCAAAGCTATTGTGTGGAATCAACTCATGGATTAATGACTGCAACATAGCATGGGTAGATAATCCCGATTTGAGGAAAGTAGGTCGTATAGTCATTATTTTAGTGGCTTTATACAACTTATCATCCTTCACCAGTTGAAGCATATCAGCCGGAGAGTATCCTGCCGCATAAAGTGTACCCACAATAGCTCCCATACTCGAGCCAACAATGTGGGTAGGAAAAATGCCGTGATCTTCGAGCGATTGCAACACACCAATGTGCGCAAACCCCAACGCACCTCCTCCACTCAGGCAAATTCCGAGCGAATCGTTAGCAGCCGAAAAGTAAAATAAATCGTCAATCATTTCTTAGAAGTATTATATTGTTGACAAAATACGAATAAATGTCGATTAGTAGTTAATTGAAATTATAAACTTTACTAATAAAATTGACTTAAAGGATAAATTGACTTATTTTTGTATGAATTATTGGGAAAATCCTGAAACAATACTTTCTGCTTCCAGGCAAAATAGTAATTCCTATATCAGCTCAAAATATAAATCACTTTTATAATGAAACGTTTCAAACTAATTTTTGTTTTAACACTGTGTGTAAATTTCTCGTTTGCCAATTTGCTTTATGACATAACCGACGGTAAGTTCAGAGCGCGCAATATAGATATGCCTCAGTCGATGAACGACGGTGAAAATTACACACTGTTGGTCAATAACAAAGCGGTTGTAAAGTACAATTACAAAACAGGTGCAACTGTTGATACAATTTTCAGTATTTCGGGTCTGAAAAACTCACCTGTCAAACAAATTTCGGGATACGAATTCAGTCCAAACGAGAACAAATTGCTTGTTTACACGAACAAGAAATACCGCTATCGCCGGACGTTTACAGCCGATTATTACGTGTACGACATTAAACGAAAAGAAATAGCCCCGCTTTCGGATAATGGTTCGCAGGAAGTTCCGCTTTTCTCGCCCGACAGCCGTTACATTGCCTTTGCGCGTGAAAATAATTTGTATTTGAAAAAGCTTGATTTCAATACTGAGAGTGCCATTACCACCGACGGTCAGTTTGGAAGTATTATCAACGGCACGCCGGATTGGGTGTACGAAGAGGAGTTTGAGCAAACACGCTACTTTGAATTTAGCCCCGATAGTAAAATGGTGGCTTTTGTGCGTTTCGACGAGTCGAAAGTTCCGGAATATTCATTCCCTGTTTACCTCAACAAATCAAAAGACGAGTTGAATACATATCCGACTTTTAGTAAGTTCAAATACCCAAAAGCAGGAGAAAACAACTCGGTAGTGAGCGTTTGTGTGTACGACGATTATTATAAAAACATCAAAACCATGAAGTTGGGTGAAGCTGATGAGGATTTTTATATACCCCGGATTAAATGGACAAACTCAGTTGACCAACTGGCTATTTTCAAGCTAAACCGCAACCAAAACCAGTTGGATATGTTTCTGACAAATCCAAAATCCACCCTTTCGAAACTGGTTCTTCGTCAAACCGACAAATACTACGTTGATTACGAAAACATTGATTTCACCCGTTTTGCCAGCGACAATCTAACGTTTATTGGTGTAAGCGAGAAAGATGGGTATCGCCATGCCTATCAATATGGGATAAACGGTACAGTTATCAAACAACTAACAAAAGGCAACTGGGACATTACCAACATTTACGGTTTTGACGAAAAAAAGCAGATTCTTTATTATCAATCGGCCGAAGTATCACCCATGCAGCGCGATGTTTATTCAATAGATTTGAAAGGCAAAAAAACAAGACTGACAGATGGAAGAGGCACTCACAATGCCAGCTTCAACTCCACTTTGAGCTATTTTGTAGATAATGCATCAAGCCTCGAAACGCCCAATATCATTACATTGAGAATGAATACCGGAGCATTAGTTAGAACATTGGAAAACAATGCTGCTTTGTCATCACAATTCAAAGTATTAAACCTTCCGAAAAAAGATTTTTTCAGTTTCACTACGTCTGAAAACGTAAAGCTCAACGGTTGGATGTTGAAACCGGTCAACTACGACCCAAACAAAAAATATCCGGTTCTCCAGGTGCAATACAGTGGACCAAATTCACAACAAGTATTGGATAGCTGGCATATCGACTGGGAATACTACCTGGCAACGCAGGGTTATGTGGTAGTTTGTGTGGATGGCAGGGGAACAGGTGCCCGTGGAGCTGAATTCCGCAAATGTACCTACGAACAATTAAACGTGTTGGAAACAAAAGATCAGGTAGAAACAGCCAAATACCTGGGTAATCAATCCTTTATCGATAAAGACAGAATTGGTATCTGGGGTTGGAGCTATGGTGGCACCATGAGTTTGTTTTGCATGACAACGGGCGAAAAGGTATTCAAGGCAGGAATTGCAGTGGCTCCTGTTACAGATTATCGCCTCTACGACACCGCTTATGCCGAACGTTTTATGCGTCGTCCTCAGGAAAATTTCAATGGTTACGACAAGTCATCAGCCTTACTTCGCGCGGATAAATTGCAGGGCAATCTGCTGATTGTTCACGGAAGCGCCGATGATAACGTACACGCTCAAAACACAATGCTGTTTATTGACAAACTAGTGACTGCCGACAAACAATTCGAAATGCAAATCTATACCGATAAAAATCACAGCATACTCGGTCAACAAACCCGTCGGCATTTATACACCCGTATGAGCGACTTTTTGTTCAAAAATTTGTAATGTATGTGGATTTTGCGGCATTAAATATATGTTGTAAAACAGTATTTACAGGACATTTCTTGCTCTACTTATTGTAATTACTGTCCTAAAAATTTATAACTTTGCGAGTCGAAAAAATTATCAAATCATTTTATAATCACAATTTAATCATTTAATTCAGTTAACATGAGCACAGAAAAGAAAAATTATGCATTACCTATTGGAATAATGTTCGCATTATTCGCAATGATTTCATTTGTAACTAACCTTGCAGCACCATTTGGCACTATTTGGCGAAACGAATATGCCGGATCAAATGTATTGGGAATGATGGGAAATATGATGAATTTCCTTGCATATTTATTTATGGGAATACCTGCAGGTAATATGCTTGTAAAAATAGGTTACAAAAAGACTGCTCTTATTGCAATGGCAATAGGTGTGTTAGGATTATTCACACAATTTCTTTCAAGCAAAATCGGAGCAGAAACAGCCGTTTTCACTTCTGGAGGTTTTATCATTAAATTGAACTTTATCATTTACTTGTTAGGTGCATTTATTTGCGGATTTTGCGTTTGCATGCTAAATACAGTCGTAAATCCTATGCTTAATTTATTAGGTGGTGGTGGCAACAAGGGTAACCAACTTATTCAAACAGGTGGTGCACTTAACTCATTGTCGGGCACATTAACTCCTTTATTCGTAGGTGCATTAATCGGAACTGTTACTGTTCAAACAACCATGACTGATATTGCTCCGTTATTGTTTATTGCCATGGGAGTATTTACTACAGCATTTGTTGTTATTTCGTTCCTATCTATCCCTGAACCACACTTACAAAAAGGTGGTGTTAAGAAGGAAACATTCACACATAGTCCATGGAGTTTCCGTCACACTGTATTTGGCGTTATTGGTATTTTTATTTATGTAGGTGTTGAAATAGGCATTCCTGGTACTTTAAACTTCTTTCTTTCTGATGCTAGCGAAAAAGGAGCAGGAATTCTGACAAATGGAGCTGCTATCGGAGGTGCTATTGCTGCTATTTATTGGTTATTAATGTTAGTTGGTCGTTCGATAAGTAGTGCTATTAGCGGAAAAGTATCAAGTCGGACTCAACTTATTGTGGTTTCAGCTACAGCCATATTTTTTGTATTATTTGCAATATTCACTCCAAAAACAGTTACTGTTTCAATGCCTGGTTATAGTGTAACTAATGGCTTCAACATGTCACAAGTGCCACTTAGTGCATTATTCTTAGTATTATGCGGTTTATGTACTTCTGTTATGTGGGGAGGGATTTTCAACCTTGCTGTAGAAGGATTGGGAAAATACACTGCTCAGGCATCTGGTATTTTCATGATGATGGTTGTTGGTGGTGGTATATTACCGGTACTTCAACAATTTATTTCTGACTCAGTAGGATACATGGCTAGTTATTGGCTTATTGTTGCAGCGTTAGCATATCTGTTGTTCTACGGATTAGTTGGTTCTAAAAACGTAAACAAAGACATTCCGGTAGAGTAATTCCGTTTTAATTTCTAATCACTAATTAATATTTCAAAATGGAAAAACCATATGTAATTGGCATGGATATGGGTGGAACAAACACTGTTTTCGGTGTTGTTGATGCTCGTGGAACTGTAATTTCAAAAAGTGCTATTAAAACTGGTACGCACTCAGATGTAAATTTATACATTCAGGATTTGTTTGACGAATTAATCAAGTTGATTGACGCTGCAGGTGGTGTGGATAAATTCAAAGGAATTGGTGTTGGTGCTCCAAACGGAAACTACTATACCGGCAACATTGAATTTGCTCCTAATCTTCCTTGGAAAGGTGTCATTCCTTTTGCCAATTTAATGGCTGATAAATTCGGGATTCCAACTGCATTGACTAACGATGCAAATGCAGCTGCCTTTGGCGAAATGACATACGGAGCTGCTCATGGAATGAAAAACTTTATCATGATTACACTGGGAACCGGTGTTGGTAGCGGTATCGTTATTGACGGCAAAGTTCTTTATGGTCATGATGGATTTGCAGGTGAGCTCGGTCACACAACTGCCATCCGCGAAGATGGTCGCTTGTGTGGTTGTGGTAAAAACGGTTGTCTTGAAACATATTGTTCGGCAACAGGTGTTGCACGCTCGGCTCGTGAAATTCTTGGCTCATCTACCAAAGATAGTTTATTGCGTAATATTCCTGTGGATAGTATCACATCAAAAGATGTGTTTGATGCAGCAATGGATGGAGATGAAATTGCAAAAGAAATTTTTGAATATACCGGAAAAATACTTGGACAAAGTCTGGCTGATTTTGTAGCATTTAGTGCACCCGAAGCAATTGTACTTTTTGGTGGATTATCAAAAGCAGGTGATTTAATCATGAATCCAATCCGTGAAAATATGGAGAAAAACCTACTTCCATTGTGGAGAGGTAAAATCAAATTATTTTTCTCGGATTTGAAAGAGGCAGATGCAGCTGTATTAGGTGCGAGTGCTTTGGCCTGGGAACTGTAAATTAGTTTGTAATTTTTAGTTTATCGTAAATAATAAAAATCCCTTCACGAGTTATTCGTGAAGGGATTTTTTGTTTTGTCTATTGAACCTTCCTTAATCTTATGTCTTGATTCGAATATCTTGGTTCTTTCAATGAAATATACTCAGGAAATTACGTGGTACCGGAGTCTCAAAGCTTACTACTTCTGTTGTAACTGGGTGATAGAAAGCCAGCAATCGGGCATGTAAGGCCAATCGTCCAATCGGGCTTGTACCTGCACCGTATTTCTTATCACCGGCTATCGGGTGTCCAATTCCTTCCATGTGAACTCGGATTTGATTTTTGCGGCCTGTTTCGAGTTCTAGTTCCAGAAGAGAGAAATTCTCATTTGATTTCACACAACGGTAATGTGTAACAGCTTGCTGTCCGCCATTATCCTGCTCGCTCGAGTGGATCTTCAACGATTTTTCATTCTCAGTAAGCCAGGTTACAATTGTATCCTGTTCTTTTTCCACTTTTCCTTCGACCAACGCCACATAAATACGACGGGTTACAATCCGGTGCCAGTTTTCCTGCAAAATAAGCTGAACTTCTTTTGTTTTGGCAAACATGATGACTCCGGAAGTTTCACGATCCAGACGATGCACCACATAAATACGATTCTGCGGTGAGCTTTTCTTTACGTGCGTTTTCAGGATAGAAAAAGCCGTTGTTTCATCGCTATCGCCAGTACTTACCGTTAGCAAACCTTCTTTCTTTTCAACAACAATCAGGTGTTGATCTTCGAAAAGAATACGCAGTTTGGGGTGATTTAGCTCTATATTGCCACGTCCACTGTTGACTGTTATAAGGTCATTCGGTTGCAGGAGCAAATTGAATTGTGTTGTTACCTTATCGTTCACCATAATCTGACGGTGAGCGAGTAACGATTTCACCGAATTGCGGCTCATACCGCCCATTTTGGCAAGTAAAAAGGTCATCAATTCAGTTGGTTCGGCAACTTTCAGTTTGGTTGCTTTTGGAGCGGGAACTTGTTGGGGTTTATGTCTCATTTTATAAGTCTATAGTCAAGAGTCTATTGTCTTGGCTTAAATTTCTTTTGATAAATTTGTGAAGATCAATTATTCTTAGTCATTTGATTGCAGACTTCTGACAACTGCAGTTGCTGCATTTTCGCCATCAACTGCCGAAGAAGTTATTCCTCCCGAATAACCTGAACCTTCGCCGGCCGGGAAAAGTCCGTTTACAACCGGGTGTTGACCTGTTTCGGGGTTACGTGGAACACGAACAGCTGACGAAGAACGGGATTCAACTCCCACCACCACTGCATCGTTGGTCAAATAACCACGCATTTTACGGTCGAACTTTTTGAATCCTTCGCGCAGACGGGAAGAGATATTCTCAGGTAACCAGAAGTGCATTGGCGAGGATATTAATCCCGGCAAATACGAGCATTCGGGTAAATCAGCCGACAGACGACCTTTTACAAAATCTCCCAATCGTTGTGCAGGAGCCACTTGTCCAAGTCCTCCATTATTTTTAAAGGCCATATTCTCTACATATTGTTGAAATTTCAGCCCGGCCAATACGCCGTATTCCTGAAAATCTGCCGGAATATCTTCGGGGCGGATCTCAACCACAATTCCCGAGTTGGCAAAAGGCGAATTACGCTGAGAAGCCGACATACCGTTCACCACAATTTCGTTCAACCCACTTCCTGCAGGTACAATATGACCTCCCGGGCACATACAAAACGAATACACACCGCGCTCATTTACCTGGTCTACCAAATTATAACTAGCAGCAGGTAGATATGGATCACGTTCTTTGCTGTGGTATTGAATGCTGTCAATCAGTGCTTGCGGGTGTTCTACACGCACACCCATGGCAAAACCTTTTGGTTCCAGAGCTACTCCCTCATTGTGGAGCATTTCGTAGATATCATGTGCCGAATGACCAGTTGCCAAAATCAGCGATTTAGCCTCGTATGTATTTCCATCGGCGGTTTTACAACCCACCACCTGGTTATCTTCAATCAGTATTTCAGTCAGTTTCTGCTCAAAGTGTATTTCTCCTCCGTGCGAACGAATGGTATTGCTTATGTTTTCGATAACCAACGGCAATTTATCCGAACCAATATGGGGATGTGCCTCGTACAAAATTTCCTCAGCAGCACCGTGGTAATGAAATATCTCTAAAATACGATCGGTATTCCCTTTCTTTTTCGAGCGGGTATAAAGTTTTCCATCCGAAAAAGTCCCTGCTCCTCCCTCACCAAAACAATAATTGGAATCAGCATCAATGCCTTTATTACGATTTAGTATAGCGATATCCAGCTTGCGACTGTGAGCGTCTTTTCCGCGTTCCAGAATAATCGGTTTTAAGCCCGACTCAATCAATTTCAGTGCAGCAAAAAGTCCGGCAGGACCTGCACCAATAATCAATACTGGCGTTTTGTCGGTCACCATTTCATAGTGAAATTCAGGCAACACAAATTCGGGGGCTTGCTCGTCCCAATACACTTCTAGCGTAACGTTTACCTTTGGACGAAATGAGCGGGAATCAATGGATTTCTTTGTAGTTCTCAACCGTGTAATACGATCGGGAGAGATTTCAAGCTTATCGGCAGCTTGCTTTGTTAGTAAAAATGGAGTTTCGGCTTGTTCGGGAGTAAGACTTAATTGGAGTTCCTGGTGCATAAATTCAATTCAAATTATTGGATGACAAAGATACGCAAAATTAATCACCTATCATTTCAACTCAATATGCATCTTCACCTTTCTTCCAATTGTTGTCCATTTGGGCGAGTTAAGAAGTAAGCGGGTTAATTCAATCTTCAACTCCTCACAAGCTGATTTATTGAAATAGATATTCGTTGGTTTTCCTGATTCATCAATTGTAAAACTAGCATCAATACTGCCCTCCTCACCCACACAAATTGTCTTGGAGCGATTTTCTGCAAAATATTTCCTGAATTCCTTTTCGCCAAATGAAGCTCTTCCCGATCTTCCCGAAACATCAACACCAGCTAGTCGTCCCTGCAAAGCTTGAGTCAAATCAATTGTAGGGAGTTTAAGTTTCTTAGCCCCATAACCGATAACATCAACTTCATTCAATGCCAGATTATTTGGTTTCAGTTGAATCACTGTAGTTGAATCGTTCGAAATCGGCATTTCAAATTTTTCATAACCAATAAATGAAGCCTCAATCTTACCCGTATTTCGTTGAGGAACATTGAGATGAAATTTCCCATTCATATCACTAACTGTTCCAAAACTGGTTCCTCCAATTCGTATCGAAGCACCAATAATCGGTTTGTTTTCTTCGTCAAGAACTACCCCTTTCAACCCACTATTATACATTGTAATTTTAGGGGTTGACTGTTTAGCTGCTCCAAACGTATTTATTTGATTCACTTTAAAAGCCATTTGATCAGTCAGAACCTGAATTCCCTGTAATTGCTGAGTTGAGTCGATCGGTCGTTGTATATTGATTGATTCAACACTTGCAACAGGCTCTGTATTTATAACTTCTTGTCTTATTACTGATTTTAGAATTGGCTTTTCAATGTTCCTGGCAATTGGTTTTATTATTGGTTGCTCTAAACTCTTCGTAACAGCAACAGGGGTTTGGGGTTGAACAATTGTTTTTGTTTCTTTATGGGCTAATTCAGGCGATATCTTCGTATCAAAATGCAGTAAACTTCCAATCCCCAGCAATAATACAAGGCTAGCGGCAGCACCCATAATCCAGAAGCGGTAACTAATAACCGGTTTTGATTTATTTATCCTTCGTTCCAACTGAGCCTCAAGTTCCTCAATAGCCGATGCATGATTGCCCGGCACATCATCAAAGCCATCAATAGCATCCTGTAAAAACGGATCATTTATGGCTTCGCGTTCGAGCTTATTGGCTTCTTTTCCGCGTCGTTTACCTTGTATGTAATCTAATAATTTCATAGTTTACTTATGATAACTGTAGAACTTTCATAATGCAACTTTTCAGATTGCGTTTGCCATTTTGAATATAACTTTTCACTTTACTCAGCGCAAAACCGGTCAAATCAACTATATCGGCATAGGATTTTTCTTCGTAAAAGAAATAATTAATGCTCACCCGTTGCTCCTCCGACAAAGTGTCGAGGCAATATGCCAACGCATCTGTTTCTTCCTGCGATTGCGGTTTATCTGTTAGAGTAAAAATGGCTTCGTTTTCCACAAATGCATCATCAATATTAACGAAGCTCGTTTGTTTTTCCTTTCTCAACACATGCAAACAATGATTTTTGGCAACACTGTATAACCATGTATTAAAGTTTTTAATCTCGTATTGAGGTACTTTTTCAACCAGTGTGGCAAAAATATCCATCACAGCATCGTGAGCCGACTCCTGATTATTCAGATATTTCAAACACAAACCATACACCAACGGAATATATCGTCGATACAATTCACCAAAATATGCCACATCACGGCTTTCGATAAAAGCCTGAAGCAAATTTTCGTTCGTAAAGTCCGATATTTTATCCTTGTTTTTCAATAAGATAAGCGTTTCATTTTTTTTATTCTACAAAAGTAAAAAAAAATCACATGCGTTTATGGAATCCGTCCCTAAAATGTATCTAATAGGTAAATTGAATTTTCTGTAAACATTAATCATTTAAATAAGTAAACGTATGAAAACATTCAGAACATGGCTAATTTGTTTAGCACTCGGATTTACAACAGTTATCGATGCCCAATCAATTCTTGTTAGTGGCAAAATTCTGGACTCTCAAACCCAACAGGCTCTTGTGGGAGTAAATGTCACAATCAAGGGTTCTTCGACAGGAACAGTCAGCGATGCAACAGGCAACTACAGCGTGAGAACTGAAGTAGGTAAGACGCTTGTTTTTTCTTACATCGGTTACATGAAAAAAGAAATAGAAGTAACCGGTCCTAAACTGGACATTTTGCTCTTTGCCGATACAAAAAGCCTGTTGGAATGCGTGAATGTTGGATACGGAAGTAACGCTGCTTTACAAGGCAGGGTGGCAGGTTTGAGTGTGATTGGTTATTCGCCCAAAAGGTTTTTTAAAAGTAATTTTAAAAGTAACAGCATTATCCGGCCAGTCGTTTTCGGTGCAGCTATAGCTGAGAATACCGAAGAATATGGGAGCTACAAGGAAAACCGTTTCTTTTCCGCCAGAGATCAGGCACTTTCTACCTTTTCGCTCGACGTGGATGCCGCATCCTATGGCAATATGAGGCGGATGATTAATCAGGGGCAAATGCCGCAAAAAGAGGCTATCCGTATTGAGGAACTAATCAATTATTTCAGTTATAACTACCCCCAGCCAACCGGCAAAGATCCCGTAAAAATTGTAACCGAAACTGCTGTTTGCCCCTGGGCCGAGACGCATAAACTTGTTCGCATTGGTGTAAAGGCGCGCGAAATTCCTTCCGAAAATTTACCTGCATCCAATTTTGTTTTCCTGCTGGATGTATCCGGATCCATGGAAGCACCCAATAAGCTGGAACTTGTAAAATCGTCGATCAAATTGCTGACAAATAATATGAGAGATAAAGACCGCGTGGCCATAGTTGTTTATGCCGGTTCGGCAGGTGTGCGCCTTGAGTCGACTGAAGGTTCCGACAAACAGAAAATCATGGAAGCTGTTGAAAGTCTGCATGCAGGTGGCTCCACAGCCGGTGGCGAAGGAATAGCACTGGCCTACAAAATTGCCGAAAAAAATTTCATACCCAATGGCAATAACCGCATCATACTATGTACCGACGGCGATTTCAATGTTGGAATATCGAGCACCGACGAACTGGAAAACATCATAGAATCGAAACGCAAAACCGGCGTTTACCTCACAGTATTGGGTTACGGCATGGGAAATTACAAAGACAACAAACTGCAAACGTTGGCTGAAAAAGGCAATGGAAATCATGCTTATATCGACAACCTTCAGGAAGCCAACAAAGTATTGGTTAACGAATTTGGGAGCTCCATGTACACCGTGGCCAAAGATGTAAAAATTCAGGTAGAATTTAATCCGGCTCATGTAAACGCCTACCGACTGATTGGCTACGAAAGCCGCTTACTGAACAAGGAAGATTTCAACGACGACACCAAAGATGCCGGCGAACTGGGCTCGGGACATACAGTTACGGCACTGTACGAGATAATACCGGTGGGTGTAAAAAACAACTATGGTGGAGTGGATGACCTGAAATACCAAAAGAATAGTAACACTGAAAAAACGACTGAGAATTCGCCAGAACTGCTAACAGTGAAACTACGCTACAAATTGCCAAACAGCAACGCCAGCGAAAAATTAGAAGTACCGGTTTTAGCCAATGACATCACTAAAAAGCCAGCCGACGATTTTCAGTTTGTTATGGCGGTATCTATGTTCGGCCAATTGCTTCGCGAATCCGATTTCAAAGGCAATAGCTCCTACAACAAAGTGATTGAATTGGCCAACAACGGCATAGGAACAGATTCGCATGGTTATCGTCGCGAGTTTGTACGATTAGTAGAATCGGTGAATCAACTGCAGAAATAACAGGTATTTTCTCTGTAAACAAAGAAACCGTCAGACATAATACGTCAGACGGTTTCATGTATAAGTATAATTTAACCCCCTTCGCTACGCTCGTCCCCTTGATAGGGAAAAAGCTGTTGAAAGAGGTACTTAGGGTAATAATTAATAACTTGTATTTATTATCTCTCAGATAAATCAAATTACTCTCTTGCAAATCTCAGGCATCCTCAAATTCCCCCCTCCCAAGGGGAGTGCCCGAAGGATAATACAACAGACTGCTTTCATAAACCAGTAAAGAGTAAACAACAATAACAAGGTTAATTGATTATTGACAGCGACAAAATTAAGAGATAATAATTAAATCTGTATCTCAAAAAATTATGTTTTGCAACATATTTTTGTTAATCATGCGTATTTTTTCTACAATTTTACCAATTTAGTTACACACTATTTCATATTTAATTATTCATTCAATTGACTTCCAGTTTTAGCCAATAAAATTATTTCTCTGAAAAGCCCACCAGCCGCCACTTCCAAAATTTATTGAAAAAATATTAAAAAATATATTCAAAAGTTTATCGCCTGTTCGCAATTAAATAATATATTTGCAATCACCTAATAGCCGTCTGTTTAATTACTTAGCCAGTCATTGAATTTATGGTCGTAACGCGTCAACATAGGGCGTTCTCTCAATATTCAACAAACATCTCCTTGTTTGTGAATCCACGTTGCATAAGCAAAAGAAAGAAAAACTTCGCGCTGCATACTGTCATTTCATTACACGAAATAAAATTCCTTACTACATTTCTACACAATTGCTTTTATCCGCCCGGTGTACCATTTGGCATGCGGTATTAATGACACATCCCAATGTGTTTTTATTACTATTCAAAAAATGCTTTCCTAAAAATATAAAAATCACAATACTCACCTTATTCATTCAACCTTATGAAAAAAGTTCAACTACTTCTCACAGCTACATTGATTTCGATAGCAGTCAATGCACAAAATCTGCTGACAAACCCCGATTTCGAAATTTGGTCGGGTGGAGTTCCAACAGGATGGACACTCGGAACTACAGGCACAGTATCTCAAAGTGCAATCACCTCTACCGGTGTTGGAAGCGCATTTCAAATTGCAGGCCCTACATCAACCTACAGTCTAAGTCAAAATGTACTTCCTCCCAATGGAGCAGCTACATTCGATACAACAAGTGTTTATAAAATTACTGTTACCTATCTTGTAAAAGCAGGCGATGGAACCGATGCACGCATCTGGAGCAATCTTATGACAAGTACAACCGCAATTTATGCACCTGTAACACACAATGATTCCATGTTGTATTACATTCCGTTGCATGGACCGGGTGGAAATATAAGCCCTATAGTGCCCGGTAATGATATGAATGGATATCTGTTGGATAACCGCGCAACCGGAACATGGCACACCTACAGTTATTCGTTTAAATTCCGTGCCGGAATAGCTCAGCTCGCATTTATGGTCAGATCATACTCTGCATCGACTGTTATTTGGGATAATCTCTATTTTGGAAAAGCAACCATGTCCGACATACAGGCTCCTATGCCTCCTACCGGATTAAAAAACACCCCACCTGTCGATAATTCATTCTATTTATCGTGGAATGCAGCTGTCGATAACGTAGGTGTAACAGGATATGACGTGTATAAAGACAGCGTTTATTATGGAAGTACGCCTGCTTTGGGACTTACAATAACCGGGCTTACTCCGGGTGCAACCTACAAAATGACAGTAAAAGCCAAAGATGCTGCTGGAAATATTTCATTAGCCAGTATGCCATTATTAGTTAGCAATTCTGTTCCTACCGGATTGGCATACTATGCAACTGTTCCAAGTGGCACAAAAGCATGTTACATTGCCGGCGATATGAATGGTTGGATACAACAGCCAATGAGTCGAATGGACAGTACCCATTACAAAATTTATATTGGAAGTGCTCTGCCTACTCATGGTTATAAATATTGCAGTGGCCCTGATTGGACCTATGTTGAAAAAGATGCTGCCGGAGGTGAAATACAAAACCGGGGTTACAGTGCTTCCGATGTTGTTTTATCCTGGCTAAGTGTTTACATTCCTACACCCGACATCATTCCACCAACTATTCCAACCGGTTTAATGGCCACTACACCCATGACAAACACTTTCACACTATCGTGGACTGCCTCCACCGACAATGTAAGTGTGATGAGCTACAACGTATACAAGGATAGTGTTTTTTACGGAACAACACCTTCCACCAGTTTGATAATAATTGGATTAATGCCGGGTACGAGCTGTAAAATGACTGTAAAAG
>Ga0302215_10000353_pt1 | contig 34298 bp, 59 predicted proteins | sample II_Fen_N3_1_FD_194580 | JGI IMG/M metagenome (GOLD analysis project Ga0302215, IMG submission 194580) | Peat permafrost microbial communities from Stordalen Mire near Abisko, Sweden - II_Fen_N3_1 | ecosystem: Environmental > Terrestrial > Soil > Wetlands > Permafrost | place: Sweden: Abisko... | reverse complement strand
GTAGGAGATATTAATAATAGAAATGATACTCTTTATTTTAGAGACGTTGTTTCGGCTTTAGATAATGCTTTAACCAACGGGAATACTTATGATGATGTTAGTGTGACGGTTAACGGTTTATCTATTCCATTTCAGTTTTTAAATGGGAATATCCCAACTTTAACAAGCGTTGTTTATGCTTAATTCTACCGATATAGTAAAACTTCAAAAGCAACTTTTACCAAATGGGAGGGCTTTTTCAGTAGGAGAAGGAACGGTATTTTTGAGCCTTTTATCCTCTTTGGCTATCGAGCGACTTAATGCCATAAATTCAGGACTAGGTATCTTAAATCAAATAATACCCGATAATAACTATTTTACCACGGACGATGCAACGAGATTAGAAAATTTACTTGGTATTTACTCTGAGGACTCAAACACTTTAGAAAATCGTAAATTAGCAATTTATCGCAAATTACAGTTCCCTACAAACGTAAAAGGTAGGCAGCATAAAAGCTACCTTCAATACCAACTAACTCAGGCAGGATTTAATTGTAAAATATACGAATGGTCGGATATTAAAGACTTAGTCTTAAGCACAGAACATTCTTTAGACACAGAACATTCTTTAGACACCGAGCATATATCTTTACTTTTCCCTAGTTATAACCAAATAATTGCAAAATATATAGAACCTGAAAAAGAAAGTTCATTATCTTTGACTCTATCGAATGCAGTTAATGTTTTTTGGATTTCAAGCAGTGATTTTAATACTCCGATGACTTTACCCGCAAATAGGGTAACTGAATTTAGAAATATAATTTTACACATTAAGCCACTTTATACGGTTGGTTTAATTAAAGCCATAATATCATGAGAAAAACAAGCTCTTTACCTAATTCCATAGCGGACTCAACAGCCTTCCCGTTCGGGGCGATACAAGACAAAGCCACAGGGGTAACAGGTACTCCAGTAATTGAAGCCACATATTCAGACTTTATTCAAAATCTTTGGCATTTTGTAGCTGCGGCTGGAATAACTCCAAATGGACTACAAGATAATGTAACTAACGGATTTCAACTAGCAAAAGCTTTACAGGTAATTTTAGAACCAGTCGGAAGCGTACGAGATTGGGCTTCTTCGGCTTCGTTTCCTCCGGGATATGTAGCTAGAGATGGACGGTCATTGAGTAAGACTACATATCCTGATTTATTCTTAATAATAGGATATACTTATGGGGGCTCAGGTGATAATTTCAATATTCCAAATTCAATTGATAAATTTATCGTAGGTGCAGGCAATGCGTATTCAGTAGGTGCAACAGGAGGCGAGGCGACACATATTTTATCTTCTACTGAAATGCCATCTCACTCGCATAAAATGGTGGCAAACGACCAAAGTTCAGCACATAGCCCATCAGATTATCCAACTCAATATCTTCAAAAAAATAGCGATAACAGAGCTGGAAATAATGACTATAATTTACAGGTAGGTACAACTGCACCAACATTGACACCAACCGAAATCGTCGGAGGTGGAGGAGCGCATAACAACTTACCACCATATCAAGCAATGACCCCGATAATTAAAATACAATATGTTTAATGTTAATACATCAAGTTTAAACCGATTAACCGTAGAGCTTAAAAACTTACATAAGGCAGCTTTGCCAAATACGGTTCGATTTACTCTTAATGATTTGGCGTTTGACGTAAAAAAAAATACACTTATAAAAGGTCTTCATGACACCGATATGAAGATAAAAAGTGATTCATTTTTCAAAAAATATTCGGGCGTAGAAAAGGCTACTGGATATGACGTTGATAAAATGTATTCACAGGTTGGTATGATGCCATCCTTAGGTTCTGGGAAAGCAGATAGGACTATTCAAAGAATGAAAGAACAGGACGAAGGAGGTTCATTAAAACACTCGTCTATAGCTTTAGATTCAGCGAGGGGAACGCTTAAAAAAGGAAACTCACGAGCGAGAAAAGGGAATGAAAAAAGAGTCCGTGAGGATGCGATGCGGAAAAACCTTTATTTTTGGGGAAAACCTTTACAATTTGGCGATAATCAAGGATTAATCAAGGCTGTAACAAAATCGAAAATAACAACTGGTGGAGGTGGAAAAGGGAACGTAATTTTATACGGAAAATATATTTATGAAATAATAGGATTTGACCACATAGGAGAAGGAAAAAGGCATGAAAAGATTAAAATACATCTTCAAAGACTGTATTCTTTTAAACAAAATAGACAAGTTCACTTAAAACCTAAACATTTCACACAAAAATCTGGGCTTTTGACGATGAAAAAAGCGGAGGAGATTTTCAGATTGAACGCTTCTAAACAATTAGCAAAATGGCAATGAATTGGCAAAATAAACTAAATAACGTAAAATTTCAAATTATAACCTACGGGAATATTTCGTGGTATCCGTTTCTTATAACTAAATTTGAAAAAAATATTGAGTTTAACGGGACTCAATATGACTACATAGGTAAGCCCGGTTCATTCTTTGTCCGTAAGCAGCCAAAAGGACGCTCTTTTCCTTTGGAATTTGCCTTTCAGGGAGAAGCAAATCAAGATGATGCCTACTTATTTGAGCAAGCATCGCGTAATAGTTCGTCTGCTTGGACAATTATACACCCTTTTTATGGTAAAATATTATGTCATCCACTTTCCTTGATGATGGATAGTTCAGGGCTTAATTCCACCGTAATAAAATGTCAAGTAATTGAAACAACTGTACCAACTAATCAAAAGTACAATGTACCATCAAGGGTAAAGGTTGAAAATTTAGCTTTATTGGTGAATAAAAACGCACTTGCTTTACTTAAGACATCGCCTATAAATCTGCACATAAATGCTAAAGACTTACAAAAAGCGGTAAAACAGACTACAATAGTTGGAAACATCGTTTCTACAGTTACTAAGCTGGATTCTGAATATAAGAGCTATAAAAAGTTTATTTCAGTAGCGACAAACGAGCTAAATAACTATAGTGCAATAACTGAAACTTACCTGACATCTATTCAAAGCTTAATCTCCTTACCATCTATAGTAGCTTCAAATATAGGCAGTCGCATAAATTGCTTAGAAAGTTTGTTGACTTCAACTTATAACAGTATTTTAGGAGTCTCAAAACCAACGTATTTTCAAAATATATTTTACAATTTATTAGGCGTAATTTGTGTGTCGAAAATAGCAAGCTCTTTGACAGTTCAAAATGCAGGTGATTTTCAAACTCGGTCAGATGTTTTGTTTTATATCAATAAGTTACAGGCTGATTATGGTAGCTTTTTGACAGGATTAGCAGGATTAGAAGATGTGGATTATACACCAGATCACGATTTAATGTTTTCGCTTAACGAGCAAGTTAATAATACGTGTTTTTATCTGTATTCGATACTTTTTGAAGCAAAACAAGAGAGGACTTTTTATTGTGATAAAGACACAAATGTTATTTTATTGGCTCATAGGTTTTACGGGCTAGCATCAGAAGAAAATATTAATACTATCAAAGAGAATAACAAAATCGGGATTTCCGAATTATTTAATATTAAAAAGAATAGAGCGATTCTATATTATGTATGATAGTTTATATCAACGGAATAAAAAAGACTGACTTCTTAACTCAAGAGGTGAATTTGAATTACGATTCAATTTGTGATACATTTTCATTTTCTATGCCTTATTTAGGAGAGTCAATTTTTGCACCATTAAACTATTATCCGGTTGATATTTTTGATGATTCAGGGAAACGAAAGCTTTTAACTGGTGTTATTTTGAATCATCATTTTAAAAGCAACTCAAACGCCAACGAAATAACGATTTCGGGGTATTCTAAGACTGGAATTTTAGGGGATTGCCCAAATATACCCGATGGAGTAAAAACAGGAGAACAAAACAGCGAGACTCCGACAGCAGACCCGCTAAGTATTGAGTCTAACGGGGCGAGTTCCAACTTTGGAAACATAAGCTTATTAGAGTTAACAAAAACGCTAATTAAACCATTTGGAATAAGCGTTACCGTTGATGACATTGTAAAAGATAAAGTTAATGAAGCCTACGAAAGCACAACAACGACTTTAGATGAATCTGTTTCCGCTTATCTCTCTAAATTAGCTACGTTAAAGAATGTGGTTTTAAGGGGAAATGCTTATGGAGAGATTGTCTTCACACAGATAGATGATTCTGCCAATCCTGTAGTGAAATTTCAATCAGGTATTGATCCTTTAATTGAAATGTCGTTAGAAGTTAACGGACAACAGATGTTTAATCAGATTCATATTTCTGGACGTGCTGAATTAAACCAAGACGAAACAAAAGACGCTGACAATAGTGGGAACGCAGAATTAGCTATTAATCCACTTGTAAAGTTATCTACTCGTCAGACTTTGAAAGTTCAAGGCACTGAGGTTACTTTAATAAAAGATGTTGCAAAGGCAGCATTAGCAGATGAACTTAAAAATATAACAGTACATATTGAAATAGTAGGTCAGAAATTGCAAAAAGAGGAAGATGATAACGGAAATATAATTTTAACCGAGCTTGCTCCAGGCAATTTAGTTGATATTTATGCGCCTGATATTTTCATTAAAAAAAGCACTAAGTTCATGATACGGTCAATAGTTTTTAAGGAAAATGCAAAAGAAAGAACGCAATCAATTAAATGCGTTTTGCCTCAAACAATGACCGGTAATACTCCAAGTTTAATTTTTGGATAATGGATATAATACAAGTAAAATCAACAGCTTTAACGAATGCAATACGATTTATTAAGAATAAATTTTCGTTAGATGCTCACGATTCAGTACAGATTGCCCCATTTGGGGATGATTCTGTCCCACTTCCAAACATTAAAGGGATTAAGAGCAAGACAACAACCGATGCAATTCATGTTATTCTTGGTTATTTTAATAGAAATTTAAAGGCTAATCCAGGCGAAAAGAGGCTTTATTCTTTGAAAGAAGATGGTACAGAAAGTTCTTATTTATACTTAAAAAATGACAGCTCTTTTGAGTTAGGTTGTTCTGATGGATTTAGAATGACATATAATCCAGAGGATAAAACTTTAAATGTGAATTGTGATTTAATTGTGACTGGAAATATTAAAGCAACTGGAGAGGTGACAGCAATCAGTGAGACTTTGCAAATTAATCTATCAACTCATAAACATACATCTCCAGCGGGTCCAACTGGTTCACCTATACAGACAACATGAGTGCATTAGATGATTTAAAAACAGCATTAAAGGCGGCATTTACTCGTGAGATTACGGAAACTAATCAAGCGGATGCAATCGAGAATTTGTCAAGCGATATAGGGGATGCAATCGACCCTTTTGTTGCGAGCGGATCGATAAGTAAAGATGTAAATAATCTTACTTATTATTATACAAAAACGCAAAGCGATGCAAGATACAAGATGAAAAAATTTCAAATCCCTGCGGATGGGATTGCAGATGACAACACTGGTATAATTTCAGGGACTTCAAATTTCGATCTACCAACTGATTTTGGTTCAGACATGTTTGTACAGGATGGAAGTATGCTTGCGCAATACACAATAAATACAAGCGTTACACCAAAAACAATTACATTTAATTTAGTTCCTTTAGCAAATACATGTTTCTTATTTTATTGCAGCTTATGAAAAAATTAATTCTATTATTATTTTTACTCCCTTTGTTTGCAACGGCTCAAATCCAAATGAGCCAAGTATCTGGGTTAATACCCAAACTAAACTCAAAGCAGGATTCTATCGCAAAAGGAACAGGATTCTTGAAGCGTGTTGGGTTAGTTTGGAGTTACGACAACTCTAACTACTTAACATCGTTCACCGAATCTGATCCTATTTATTCGGCATGGAATAAAAGTACAGGGATAAGCATTACCAAATCACAAGTGAGTGATTTTGGCACTTATCAATCACCTATATCTACAGGCACAACTTCTCAGTATTTTAGAGGAGATTTATCTTTAGCTACCTTTCCGACTTTGTTTAGCGGAGCATATTCTGATTTAACTGGGAAACCCACTTTATTTTCAGGTAGTTATTTGGATTTGACAAATAAACCAACTATCCCAGCAGCACAGGTTCAAACAGATTGGAATGCTACTACCGGACTAGGTGTATTACTTAATAAACCTTCATCATTACCAGCAAGTGACGTATACTCATGGGCAAAAGCATCTACAAAACCTAGTTATTCGTGGTCTGAAATTGCAAGTAAACCTACATTACTAAGCCAATTTACAAATGATTTAGGTAATTATGGAGGATGGATAACTGGAATTAATTCAAGTATGGTAACTGCCGCCTTAGGATATACGCCTTATAGTAGCTCTAATCCGTCCGGTTATATTTCTTCGTATTCTGAGACTGACCCTATATTCGTTGCGAGCCAAGCACATAATATTACTTCTACAGACATAACTCACTTATCAAATTTGAGTGGTAGTAATTCAGGCGATGAAACATCGACTACAATCAAAAGCAAATTAGGCATAACAACATTATCAGGTTCAAACACGGGAGATAATGCAGTAAATTCATTATACAGCGGATTAGTTTCAAATGCTACACATACAGGCGATGCAACAGGCTCGACCGCTTTGACTTTAGCAACCGTTAATTCAAATATTGGCACTTATAACAATGTTACTATTAACGCTAAAGGACTAGCAACAGCAGGAAGCAATGTTGGTTATTTGACAGGAATTACGAGTGGACAAGTTACAACAGCTCTAGGCTATACACCTTTAAGTAATGCGACATCGTTCAGAACAGTTAACAGCGTTTCGGTAGTTGGTAGCGGTGATATTTCGATTAATCCATTTCCCGGCTTTGGCACAGGTAATGGAGCAGCATGGGGATATTCTGCCCACCCTACTACTATTGTAGGATATGGAATAACTGATGCTCCATGGACTAATTATTTGCCTTTATCAGGAGGAATTTTAACTGGTGCTGTTCAATTTAATGCTAACCATTTAAATTTCAATCAATCTGGAGTTAGAGGATGGGATGTTTATGCTTCGGGCGGAAATTTCAACATACAAGATGGTGATGGAGCTGGACTATTTAAATTTAACGGTTCAAATGTGTACACTGCATCGAATTTAAATCCAATTTTAAATCAAAATACATCTCCTCAAGCAGCTAATATTTGGATTAACGGGGTTTTAAAAACAGATGGTTTATTAAGTTTGAATTATGCAATGTCCGGTACTAACGCATATCATGAGTTGAATAGGAATGTCATAACAACTGAAAATATGCTTAAATGGAGCACGAATGGAGCTGCAAAATGGTATTTAGGACAAAGATCTATAGGGGAGGAAGGATTTAGTTTATACAATGCAAATAATGGTACTCAGGCGTTATATTTCAGTCCATCAGGCGCAGCCACATTCTCTTCATCCGTTACATCCGCCTCTTTCTCTGGCTCAGCCTCTGGACTTACAAACCTCCCAATAAACCTGACAACAACAGGCACATCGGGGGCAGCAACTTATACGCAGGCAACTAATACGTTGAATGTGCCGAATTATACTAGTGGAGTTTCAAGTGGGGCATCAAGTGGTATTTTAGTAAATATTACTTCTGGGGCTTCTTCAATTACACACGCTTATGGATATTGGGAAAATGTAGTTGGAAATATAACAGCTCATTATACAATCACATTTGTTGCATCTGGCTCTGTTGGAAGTGTGGTTTTATTAAGTTTTTCTCCGTTTCAAAACCAGACAGGAACTTATTCAATCGGATTCTGTACAATTCAAGATGCATCATCGACAGCTCCAGCTAATGGAAACATATATTTTTACAACAATTCTACAATATATACTACGGCAAAGACAACAGTTTCATCGGGGAGCACTCAAATAATAAATGCAATAATCACTTACAAATAACCCGCCATCACGGCACATAAAACAAAAAAAATGAAAAAAACAATTTTATTATTCGCTGTATTATTAACAGCAACGTGCGTTTTCGCACAAACAGATACGGCATCTGTAACAACAGTTACAACCATTGGGTCAGCAAGTATTTATGACATCCTTTGGAATTGGATATCTTCTCACGCTTGGTATTCAATCGTTATCACTGTTGCGGTTATTTTGGAACAAATTATCCCTCTAATTAAGTGGATTCCGGGCAATTCGATTGTTGCAGCAATTTGGGGCTTTCTAAAAGAATTAATTGCTTTTATTTCCAACAAAAAAGCGTAATAAAAAGAAAAAGTTTTCCATTTTATTAAATAACTATTTGTAAATAAGTTATTTAGTTTTTGATAAAATAGAAAAAGTTTCCCAAAAAGATTTTTATTAGAATTTAATTTTATAAAAAGTTTGCAAAATGAAAGAAGTAGACGAACCAAGAACAGGCGGTGGGAGCGCACCTCCTCCAGACCCAAAACCGCAATAATATGCTAATCAAATTAGTAAAATACTATCCTGTCATTATGAACATATTTATATTGTTCGTGATGGTAGGGTGGATATTTAATTTTAAGTCTGTGCAAATTTATACATTCATAGGACAGAGCTTTTATTTAAACTTGATAATCCTTATTTTATCGTATAAATTTAAATTCTGCCTGTGGCATAGAATACTTATCTACTCTATGAGTTTCATTCTGTTGTTAGAAACATTGTCGTTGTGTGGTATTTACTTAAATTATTATTTATATATTTGTAGTTGTATATTAATTTTATCATTACTAACTTCGGCTATTCTATACTACAAAAATGGATGCTTCAATAAAGGAACTATCAAAAATATTAAGAAGCATTGCAAAATGGATTGATAAAGGTAACTGCAATGAAATTTCAATCGATGATTTTAAGGAGTTGACAAGAAACTTGTCTGAGATTGACAAAATAACAAAAAAATATGGATACTCAAACCGTAACACTTTTACAAATACTAGGCTCCGCAGTTGGTGGGGGTGGTTTATTTGCTCTCGTAAAAAAACTGTTTAGTTCTAATCAGGTTAAAGAACTCAGCGACATTATTAAGACAATGGGCGAAAGGATAGACGAACAAGACGTAAAGATATCCGAGCTTAGTAAAAAGGTTGATGAGTCCGATTCTGCACGAATTGAATTAAGTGATGAATTAAACAGATACAAATTTGCTCATACGTTTATGGGGCTATGTTCAGCTAAAGAAACATGTCCGATAGCAATGGCATTAAATAAAAAATAAATATGACACTTGAGCAATTACAAAAAATAGCGGTCAATACTAAATTAGCACGTTTAGAGTTATTTTATCCATTTTTAATTAAGTATATGACACAGTACGAGATTGACTCAAAAGGTCGTATCTCTGCTTTTATAGCACAAGCATTACACGAGAGCGGAGGATTAAAGTATACTGCTGAAATAGCATCGGGTAAAGCATATGAAAATCGCAAAGATTTAGGCAATGTAAAGGTTGGCGATGGTGTTAGATTTAAAGGGCGTGGATTAATTCAAATAACTGGTCGTTCAAATTATGCCAAAATAAGCGTTTCTACAGGCATAGACTTTTTAAATTATCCTGAGTTATTAGAAACTATTGAAAACGCTACAATGTCAGCTTGTTGGTGGTGGAATTCGCGAGGGTTAAACAAATATGCAGACCTAGGAAAATTCAACGATATAACCAAAATAATCAATGGAGGTTATAACGGTATGGAAGAACGACAAAAGTACTACGATTTAGCACGAAAGGTATTATAAAAAAGCGACTCAAAATTAATTGAATCGCTTTAAAACGAAATAACTCTTGTAAAATCAAGGGAGATTAAATAAAAATTATATAGCGTTTATTTTTTTATTGTTTTCTCATAAGTTTTGCCCGTAGGACTTATTAAATTAGTACTAATTTTTCTTAAGAAGTGACTACAAAGTAAGGCAAAATATAAATACAAACCAAACAAATAAACATGTTTTAAAACATAAAACTCAACATTATGAACAAAATATTAGACTTTATCAAAAAAAACTACATTTTACTAGGTGTTATCGTAATTCTTTCCATAATTATAGCCATATTTGCAACTGTTTCCAAAAAGGAAATAGTTCAACAGCCAGATACAGGCGTTTTCTGGCACACTAAATATGATTCTATACAAACGGTTGATTTAAACGAAAAGATAGAAATTTCGCAAGCACTGCAAGCCAGCGAGGCATCATACGCTAAGTTATATAAGTATAAAGTAGTTTACTTGAAAATAAAATCTAATTCAACCGAAAATATCGCTCGTAAAGATTCAAATATAAATTGCAACAAAGCTTTAGACGATAAAAATTCACTTATCGGTGGGTTGGTTGGAATTATTAAATCAGATTCAACCCAAATTAGTGAATGTCACAAAGAAGTAATTTTAAAAGACTCGGTAAATATCCTAAGCAAAGAAGATATTGTATTCTTAACTAATGCAAATTTAGAAGTTAATAATGCTAATGCGATACTTCAAAAACAAGTTAGTCGAAGTTTTATCGAAAAACACGGTTTAGAAACTGGTTTTGGTGCTGCGGTTATTTTAGCTACATTTGCAAAGTTTGTTTTGTTCAAATAGTTTTTCATAGTGTTTATTTTAAAAAGCGCATCCCTGTGAAGAGATGCGCTTTTGTTTTAAAATGGTAAAACATTTTTCTTTATTCGCAATGACAACCCAAATTTTATTGTTTTATCGATAAGCATTTGCTCTCCGCCTTCCCGAAGGTATTTATCAGGCGTTACTCCTTTATCTTTTAAAAAATACCATGCTATATGAGCATTTATTGATAACTTTATTGATATTGGATTATCTGCTTTAGTTCTCATATAGTTATAAAGAAAAGTAAGACAAAATGTGCTTATAGCATAATGTTAGCAGCAACCATAAAAGAACGACCGGATTAGCAACCCCGGTCGTTCTTTTATGGTTTGAGAGTTGTATTATAAAATCTGATTGTCTACGTATAAAGGACTGTAACCAAAATCGACAATAACAGGTATAAGTTTTTCGATTTGATTTGTAGTTAGATTTCGCCCAGGTTCGTTGTTCAAAAATTTACGCAATGTTATAGCGTTTATTCCCGCTTCTTTTGCTAAGAACGAAGCAGAAAGCCCTCGCCTTCTGCGTTCATTCTTTTCTGAAAAGAATAGTTCTATATTTTCAAGTTCGCTCATTGTTTAACGAAATAGTAAGTTTCACCTTCAAAATCGAAATTTATACACTCAGAACCATCATAGTTACGAAATGAACCATCTTCATTTTCTGCGACCTCGCTGGCTGTTTTTTCGTCATAAACATGATAAGAAGTATTATTTTCGATAATTGCTTCGATAATTGTTTGATTGAAAGTTTTCATAATAAAAATATGTATTAAAGTTTTGAAAATTCAATATTTAACTCGTAACCTAACTTTGACATAATAGCAACTAATTTGTCAGATGTCAAAACATTGCGACCTCTGCATATAGTTCCTTTTTCAGCACCGTTATCCCTTGTTAGTTCAAAATAATCACAAACGCCTTTTTTTTCTAAATCAGTATCGACGATAGTAAAATTCATTGTTAGTTCGAATGTGTAGTCAATACTGTTATTTGATACATTAAATTTTTCAACTAAAGTTTTTTGATTATTAAAGGATATTGTTTTCATAATATGTATTTTTTAAAGAAACAGCTTCGTTGTTGTTTCATGTATCAAAGATAATACATTAATCAATATGTTGTATCTTTTATGATACATATTTAATGTTTATTAATGTTTTAGCATTGATTTGCTAATTTTTATAACACATTTCCCAAAATTTCAAAGAACGCATTTAAAAATTAAGAAATGGCTGACTGCTAACACAGGCCTATTGATATTTGCCCGCCTTGTGCGTTATCGAGGTTTTGTGTTCCGGTTGTCATTTTGTGCGTTTATGAAAGTGATTTACTCGCAAATTGGCAAAATACCCATAGCCTTATTTGTTATGCGCAAGCCTAAAAAGAAACAGCGTTTATCTGCCATGCATACCTTTTATCACCCGACTTAATTGGAGACAAATCTTTTTTAAGAATAGTTCCATAATAAGTACAATATGGTATTCCATTTGCAGAACCAATTGTCATTTGTATTTTTTCGACTTTTATATAACCCATGTGGTCTTTGAAAATATCCCCGACTGATATTTTATTATTTGAGAAAGCATATATTTCTCTAACTTCTTTTAGTCTTTTATCTCTTTGTTCGTAAATTTTACGAACTTCAATTTTAAATTCTTCTTGTGTCATGATTTTTATTTATAAAATGAATATTTTAAGAAAAGAAAGAAAGGCAAACGCATAACATCATGTACAGGCATTTGCGGAAATACCGCAATTTGCCCATACATCTACGTTATAGGCTCAAAATTACTATTTAATAATTAAACAATCGCATTAATTTATATGTTATACAACATATTTTTCAATTATTTCATCACTCAAATTCCGATACTCCAAGTAAGTCACATAACGATATTTAAACCGTTCTACAGAATTGTAAATCGAAGTTCTATCTTTATTAATCATTTCGCCAATTTCAGCGAAAGAATACTTTTCAATCATCAGATTGACGAATATATCTCGTAAGTAGATTAGATATGGTAATCGAGACTTTAAAAGTTCGTTTGTAAATATTACACCGGATGATTTCTCGAATTTTATTAGTTCGGGATGTTTGTAGCTAATGTCAAAAAGGTAAATCGATTTCTTTTTCATAAAATGATGTGTTTGGAACAAACTGTACGGTATTAAAACTTGGTTCGTATTTATTTTCATCCCATATTTTTTTAAAGTGTTCATCGTGCTTAAATATAACCCTTGCATTTCTTTCTCCCTCTCTGTTTTTAGCGATTATTAGCTGTCCTCGGTTCTTCCAACTGTTATTATCTTCGTCTGTTGTTTCTTCGTTGTAATAACAAGGTCTGTGAATGAAGATAACCACGTCAGCATCTTGTTCTATATTCCCGGACTCTCTCAAATCCTCCAATGTTGGGGATTTAATAACCGCCCCTTTTATTGGTCTATTAAGTTGAGCGAGTAAAATAATTGGTATATCAAGTTCTTTTGCCAAATTCTTTAGTTCTCTGGTTATATATCCAACTTCTAAATCACGAGTGCCAAATTTTAATCCTGTTTGAATAAGTTGAAGATAATCAATAATCAACTCACTTAATCTTCCTTCTCGTTTCATTTTCCTTGCAATACTTTTTATATTATGAAGAAAAACAATATTACTATCATCTGCAATGAATAAGTTTAACTTTGAAATGTCAGTTATCATATCATCAATTAGTCCCCACTCCTGAGTATTTAATTGACCCGTTTTAATTTTATAGAAATCTATCCCATCGTGTTCGGTTATCATTCTTAAAATTAATTGAATTTTTGTCATTTCGAGCGAACAGAATAAGCAGTTATTACCATCTTTAGACCCATTTTTTGCGAAGCTAACAGCTATTTGAGTTTTCCCCATTGATGGTCTACCCCCTATTACTATCAAATCAGGGGCAGAGAAGCCACCATTTAATTGCTTATTCAAATCTTGTAGTCCAGTATCAATTCCTGTTTTAACTCCATTTTGGGCGTTATATTGCTTTTTTTGGATATATTCTATAGCCGAATTCAAAGAGCACTCAATATCTGAAATTTCCGTTTCTGAATTTCCTGTTGATATGTCGGTAAAAGTTTTCTCAACGAATTCTATAATATCACTCACATCTGTTGAGTAGTCATAAGCCATAGTTTGAACTTCGGTACTAAGTGCTATTAATTTCCGGGATATTGATTTTTGTTTAATAATATTTGAATGATACTCTATATTTGCAGCCGAAGCAATATTCATGGTTAAAAGCGTAATTGCATAAGCTCCACCTATATTTTCAAGCTCTCCCATCTTGTCAAGTTCATCAACCACTGTTAATCTGTCAATAGGATTTTGTTTGTTGTAAAGATTTTTTATTGCTAAAAATATTCTTTCGTGCGTGATTTTATAGAAATCGTTAGGATTAAGATTTACTTTGTTTATAGCTTCTTTTTCCAACATTAAAGCCCCTAATACTGCTTCCTCAATGTCTAATGCCTGCGGTGGTATTTTGTCAAATGAATTATTTTCTTGTTTAGCCATAATATTAAAAAAGTAACTGTATGTTTCTATTTAGTTCAATTTTCCAAAGATTTATATCTTCACTAGCTTTGAATCCTACGTGATTTATTTTACCCTTCTCCCATGTATTGTAATTTTCAAACCCAAGATTTTTCCAAAACAAATTGCTCTCTAAATCAACCCTACACCGTAGGGTAAAACTAGTGCGTCCAAATGTTTCACAAAAATCCCTGCAAACTTCTACAAGTGCTTTACCATAATATAATCTTCTTGCGTCATTTCTTACTGCTATTTGCTGTATCTTGGCATATTTAAAGCTTCCCATTCCGGGAGTTATTAATACATATCCTACAGCATCATTATTTGCTTCACATATAAGCACGATAAAATTTCTTTCTCCACCAAAAACATAATTTTACCATATCGTTTTTTGAATAAAACCGACTGCGTATGAATTTTCTTTTTGTAGCTTATCAATTAAATGCATATCTTTTATTGTAGAGGTTCTTACAGAGATGTTTTTTATTTTATCATCGTAAAGAATATTTATCAGTCCTGTTGCGCAATCAAATTTTCCTAGATTCATAATTCTTCTTGTCTTAACAATTCATCTGCATATTTTAAAGACCACTCTACAATTTTTTGTTACCCAAGGCAAACAGTATTAGGATTAGTATTTGCTAATAATCCTTGCATTGCCATTGTTGAAATATAAAGTCTTTTAGATATCCCATGACATTGTGGGTTATCATAAATAATTGGGAACGCTGAATCTTTACCTAATTTTTCTGTTTTCATAATTTTTCTTTTAAAAAGTTTCTGTTTTGCGTCCATATTAGTCAGTTGTTTTATAAATATTACTTTGTTTTGTTTCTCCAAATTTCGGCTTCTCATTTTTTAGCCAAGTGGCAAGTCTTTTTGATATTTGAAATGTTTCTTGTAGTTCCCAACGCATTTTAGTTTCTGATTTATTTAACTCGCTCCAATATTCAAAAAAATCTTTTACCATTTCAGCAGTATATAATCCACCCTTGTTTTTAGTAAATGGATAGAGTGATTCTTTAAAAACAGAAATTCTTTTTTGTGTGGCAGCTTTTGCTGCTAATATATTCTTTTTCTTATTCTCTTCTTCTTCTTCTTCTTCTTCTTTTTCTTTTTCTTCTTGTGGATGTGTATATGTACTGTTTATATACTGTATCAATAGTGTATCTTTTATTAATTTAAGCTCCTTACCTATACATGATTGAACTTTTGGAGATGTACTTCCATTGTATTTTAACCAATTTTTTATAGCAACTTCTTTTGTGCATTCATTGTATTTTATTTTACCCAATTTTTCAAACTCTTTAAGCAGTTTAGATACAGTATCTATACTATACCCCAAATCATAGGATATTTGTTTTTTTGTTATCTCGTAAATTCCGCACTGAGATGTTCTTTCATTGGTAAGAATATATAAATAAAACAATTTCTTATCTCTTTCAAGTTCGCTCGTAAAGCTATCGCTCCAGAACGATGTATGTATTTTTCTAAATACAGCCATAATTAAAAGCCCTCATCGATTAATTTATAATCACGTTGCTCATCAAATAATAAGCCGTCTATACCATATTTATAATTATAAAAACGTATTGAATCGATAAAACCAAAACTTAATGTATTTGAGGAGTCATTTTCAAATAAATCTGTTAAATATATAAAATCTCCGTTACTATCAGTTTCCTTCCCTATTAAAGTAATATTCAATTTAAAATTAAATATTCTCCTTTTTTCAAGATATTGTTTTATTCCTTTGCAATATCTTATTGCTTGTAAAAATGCTGATATTCCTATTTTATCTTTTTTTAGTTCAAAAATAGTTATTATTAAATGTGAATTATCGTGTTCAAAAATATTGCTTCTTTCAACTGAAATTAAATCAGATACGCCATAATTACCTATTTTAAGTTGCCTATATAACCTTGTTCCATATACTCCAAGTAATCCCCTGTCTAACAATTTTTCCTTATCCGATTCCCAGATAATAGTCTCTAAATCTTTTTCCAAAAAGTCCATTTGAATAAATTTTAAAATGTTTATAATTATTTTAGCCGAAAAATTACAACTTAATCAATGTCAAATTCATAATTTTTTTAGTTTCTACTTTTTTATCCTCAAAATTAACTGTTAGCAGGATGTCAATCCGCCACTTTAATTTTACAGGGTCTTCCCATATCCAATTATCTCTAATCTTCCGGTCAATCTTCAACCAACCCATAATTATTAAATCTTTATATAGTCTACGCCATCAATTCTTTCAACGGCTAATTCTCCGTTTTTTATCTTTAAATCAATCGTAGGTCTGCTAATCATGTATTTTTTAGAATAATTAGACTTACTCATTAAATCGGTTCTAATTGTTATTCGCTTCATAAATTATTTATTTTTTTTGCATGATACTAAAACTTCAACACACAGCTGTTCAGGAATTCTACTTCTTTCGTAATGTCCTTTTATTCCTTGAGTTCCGGTTTTACTTCCCCTTGGAGCTGATTCGTGATGACAGTGTTTAATGTTATTTCTAAAATTGTGACACTCAGGTCTCGGAATCCATTTTTTTGAATTAGTCCATATATCAGTTGGTTTTGCTCTGTCATCCCCATATTGACAATACCAAATAGTGTGACGTTTAAACTCCTGCATAAATGGCATCTTGCGAAGCATTCCCCGGGGATTTTCAATAAAAAATACCATATTTGGGTTTATCAGCAACCACTTTTTAATTAATTTTATAAAGTGCTTATTTACTCTATCGCATTTTATAGCGTAATCACTAAATGGTTCGATTGAATTTCTTCTGTGTGTGCTGCACGCAGCAATTGTATATGTTGTGCAATCTGGAGAAGCCCATAATACGTCAGGTATAAATGGTATGTCGCTCAATTTTAAATTCTCTATGTCTATTGATAAATCAATATCTTTGTATTTCTCCCAATCTACAGAGAATACATTCATTCCTAACCTTTCGGCAGCACGACCAATTGACCTACTACCAGCGAATAATTCTAATACTTTCATATTTTACAATGTGTTAATGTTTATTGAAAATTAAAGCGGTTTTTACTCCGCTTTATAAATACAAAGATAGATAAAATAATTTAATCTACAAATAGATAACATCTAATTTTAGTATAAACTTTCCGACAAAATGCTCAATACAAGCACCTTTTGAATCTTTCCAATTAGACATTAACGCTATATGTGTACATTTACGCAACTCTAGTAAATCCGATACCATGTAGCAGAACCATGATTTAACGCCTAAAAACGGATTAATTTGAAGCGGATTAATTATATCATCGAAGCTAAACCCAAAATCCGTCGCAACAGTTTTGTACGCCTCCAAAAAGTTTTTTGTGTATTCTTTTTCGGACAGACCCGAAATTTTACATGAGATGTATATTTTCATATTAAAACATGTTTGAATAGAAGTCAACATCGGACTTCTTTAGGTAATTGTACAGAGGTTGTGGAATCATAATATTTTACCATGTTTAATAACAAAATACAATTTTCCTTCTTCTGCTCCCCATTCTGGATTTCCGGTTCGGATTTCAATTCCTTTGTGTTCAAGTTTTATAATGCGTTCTGAATCGTCTAATTTTGGATAGCCGTAAGTCATTATATTTGAATCAAAGGTTTTAAACTCTGAATTTCCAATTAAAGAAATTATCGTTTTTTCAATTGATCTATTTTCAAAGAAATTTAAATGCCACCATTTTTTAGACATTGATTTTCCGTAATGCAATAGAAACTCATTGCAAAAATAAGGCGTAATTTCACGATAATCCTCTAATTTTATTTTTTGTTTGGTCATTTCAAACCAATTGAGTTTAAGTGATAATTGTAAGTTTTTCATTTTATAAATTGTTTATATTCTAATCGTTCTAACATTTGATAAGTAAATTGGTATACCTTGAAACCATTCGATTGAGCGATATTTAATTTCATTAAGTCAGTCTCATATCCTACACCGCCCCTAGTGTGCCTGCCATTCGTAAATTGCCCTCCATTCACCTCGACCAGTACATTTATGCTAGGAAGGTAAAAATCGGCTCTAAAAAGGCGTTTTGTTGGCATTATGTGAGAGTAAATAATCTCTTTACCATTTAACTTGCTGCATGTATTTTTATCAATAGAAAGAAGGTATTTATTCAATTCCTGATAAAGTGCAGTTTGTTTCGGTGTAAGGTTACTCATTTTCTTCAATCGCTCCTTTAGTTTGAGCTAGTGTTTATGTGGTATTGCTTAAGTTCGTACTTTTTGCACGTATTAGCAACGATTAAATCGTTTTTACGCTTAAGTTCATCCTTTTTAATCTGTGCTTTTCGGATTACTGCATTTAACTTTACGATTTCAACATTTTGCACTTCCTGTTTTTCCAATATTTCGGTTATACAAGTGTCTGTTTTAGTTGATAGTTCTTTGCTTATTTTGTTTTCTTGTTTTAAAAGTTCAGGGTTATCGTATATATTTCCAATAATTTCAAGTGTTTCGTTTAATTTATTAAGGTAATTTGAAACAATACCATCTGGTTCAGATGCGATTGCAATTAGAACATACATTGCGAGTGAATTTGAATCAATTGCATCTCCTGTAATGTCAATATCATTTTCAAAAATCTTTGTTCCGTTCTTATCGGTTAATCCGGTGAATTTACCTACTGTTTCAGGAATAACTTTAAAGCATGGTTTATCTATGCACCAATACCCTTGATTGCCATATTTTGATATGGTTTGTGAATACTTTGATAATTGAGATGTTGATTTATTTTCCAATATATACAACTCATCGTTCGAATGAATCAAGTCCCCATGTACCCATTCTTTTGATTTGGCTTTTATTCCTCTAAATAGATTTTCCATTTTGTTTTGATTTTAAAATTTCTTCTCTTTGTATCCCGATAACACTTTTCTGAAATTCATTTTCTTCTTTCAGTTTTTCAATTTGTTCTCGTTGATTTTGAATTATTTCATTTTTTTTCTTAGAGAGAACTCCCTCTGCTTTGTATGCACTTTTGTAAAATGAATTTTCTTTAATAAGATTTGAAATTTCAAAAGCGCCAACAAAATCCATAATTTCACGCATTCGTTTGAGTTTCCTGTTAGTATTTTTAACTACAGTTTCAAAAGCCTTTGCGTGAATAGTCTTTGCGTAAACTCCGTTAATTCTTTGTGGCATGGGTTTCAGATTTAAATTGGTTCTATTGTTGCCTTTGTGATGTCGCCAAGTCTGCCAGATTGTAGAACTAATGTCAATTTACACCCTTTTTTTACTTCGTCTGAAAGAGTTTTAAGTGTATAAAAAGGTTTTAAATATTTACTCCTAATTGTCTCGTCGGTAGGCTCAATGTATGTCCTAAGATTACATGCCCCACTTTCGTATTGCATTGCTGAAAACCTTGTCCGTTCAGTTTCTATAGCAATCCAATCGTTTATTCCGAGTCTTTTTAATTCTGAATTTATAAATTCAGTAAACTGTTTTGTTGTCATACTTTTAATTTTAAATCCAGTACAACTGGATAGTTTTTAAATCTATCTATTATTTGATTACTCGTCAACTCTGCGTCAACTTCAATAGTAAAATCAAGACTCAATATCGGCAGAATAAAATAATCGCTTAATTTTACTGACTTCCTATCGTTTGCTTTTGACTTGATTTTAGCAAGTTCTTTCAATCCTCGTTTTCTTGATGCTTCGCCTGAAATTTCTTGGCGTAAATCAAGATTTGATAGATTAGTCTTCTTTGGATATGACATTACGATACTACTTTTGGCATAACTAAACCTTTGCTTTTATACTCCATGTCCACGCAATTCACATAGATGGATCGATTCTTTCCGTTGAAAGTAAGTTTTATTTTGTGTTTGTAAGGTAATGCGCATTGAATTTTTGTAATTAATTCAGGGTCTAACCCAATAAACTCGGTAGATTCTGGTTTATCTAAAAATAAAGCTTTATAATTTGGGAAAGGTCTATCAACTTGATTGAACAAAATAACTTTTTGTCTTGTTCCATTTTTGATATAAAAACCATCTTCTTTTATAGAAACAATGTCGCTTTTTAGCAACTCGGCATAATCGTTTTTATGAATGAATTTTCCGTTTAAAATTGATATTTGTTCAGGCTCAAAAGATGAGCATTCAGCCACATCGTTAACTACTAATACATTAGAATCTGTAGCAATCATGTTTCCATCTTCAAAAAAGATATTCTCTAAAACTGGTCTTAGATTATTCGCATTGCAAATTTTGTCGATGCGGCTATTTTTGTCGAAATTAATTCTTAGTTTATACATAATGTTTATTTTTTAATTTATAATTCTCAAAATTACTATATTTATTTCAATAAAAATGCGTTGTAAATATGTTTTAAAACAGCTATCAGAGATAAATTATTATTCTCAGGTGCAAATTTAAGGATGCCTTTACATCCAATTTAAGTTTTTAGTTTAAATTTCCCTGATAGCTGCTTGTTTAATGTCTTATAAATCGCTGATATTCGTTTTTAAATGAATCAAAGTTTTTGTCATTTTTCGATGGTAGCGTTATACCTTGTTGCGCTGCATCTGCTTGTATTTTATTTAGAAACTCAGCAAATTCATTCGTCTTTAAAGTAGACGTTTGACCTCGTTTGAAGTTTCCGTTAATATCAAAAAGACATCGTTCAGGCAGAAAAGTTTTGCAGTAGTATTCGTAAAATTCGCTTGGTTCGCTTCCTGATTCTGATAAACAACCAAACCACATCCACATCAACGCATTTTGGTCTATATTCCTTTCTGGCTTATCAAACACGAACGTATGACTTCCGTTTTTAAGAAGAAGTAACCCTTTTGCAACCTCGTTATAAAACCAAGGTTCGTTTGGAATTACTCCGTCTTTTTTTATGAATTTAATAGGTTTCATTTTGAAATAGTAACTACCACACTTGTAGTTGATGTTTTGTAAGGAGGATTTACTTCGTACATTTCCCCAGATTCAGAATCTATGTAGTCAAATGGCTTTTTCTGTGCTTGCATGAACTTTTCAAAAGCTTTCTTTTGTTCTGTAAGTTCATCAATTTGTTGGCAAATACGCTCGTATTGCTGATGATTGCAATTTTCGTAATGCCATTTTGCACCGACTTCTTTAATCTGGAATTGTGCGTTGTGTTCATTAAAAGTTTTCTGCCCAAATTTCTCAGCTTCATTTAAAACAGCTTCTTTAAATTCAGGATCAGAACGAATGTCTTTTACAACCTTTTCCATGCACGCCAATTGAGCTTCGGTATGAAGTGGGTTTACATATCCGTCTAAAGCGTTTTTAACCATCTTAGATACAAAAGATTCTATCTCACTTTTTGTCTCTGGAAACATAGCCACTAGGCTACTTACTGTTTGTTCGTTGTTCATAATTTTATTTTACTTGTTTTGGAAATTTTAAACCCGCCTTTCTAAGTGATTCTGTAAAGTTTACATCGCTTTGCAACCCTACATATTTAGTCCATATAGTAGCCATTTCAGCTCTGCTTTTTGCGTTGTCCATTTCGTCAATAGCTTTGTTTACATCCAAGAAAGACGGTTTATTAATCGGAGTTAATTCAGATTTTGCATCGTATTTTGTCCTGTCTTTTTCAAAATATATATCTGCACCCATTCCAAGAGCCTTACATGATACAGAAATAGCATCGGTTAGAGCCATTTTAAAGCATTCATCGCTTTGATACATGCCGTTCTTTTCTTTTGCAACGAAAGAAGAGCCACCAACACCGGGAATGCCATCGCTCCACTCATTATCTACCTTTATAAATAAATCAATTGTTACAAATGCAGAAACTTCATCGTTGCACCCTTTTTCAAGCTTTTGAGATGTTATTATATATTTCCATCCAATGCCACAGATTCCGAATGTGTCAGTAAGTGTTTTAATTCTCCACATTGGGTTAATGTCCGTCATTCCGCCAATACGACCCCCTGTTATCTTTTTCTTTGCTTCTTCTGGAACTATGCGTATTTTGTTATAAATTTCTAAGTTTTCCATTTTTGTTTATTTTATTCGGATAGCCAAATAGACTATCCGATGGGTTTAATTTAATCACCAAGTTGAAAAAATGGGCTTTTGAAGTAATTTTCATTATTACAAAATCGTTCCCAGTCTTTTAATAACTGTTCAAAATCTTCAAGAACTAGACAGTGAGCATCGGATTGACTTGCATTCAATTTATGAAGTAATTCTTTTGGGTTGCAATCAAAGCACCATAATCCAATAGATTAATCTTGAAAGTGCTTCAATTGTTTTAGCTCCTCAATATCTAAAATCTTATCTGCTATGTAAGAAAAATAGTCAGAAATAATAGCCTCAACAGAATCTCCTAATTCGCCACACGAACCTATTCCGTAAAGCGTTTCAGATTCATCATTTAAGGCTTCGATAATCTTATTTTTTAATTCATTCATAATATTGTTATTTTGTTATTAATTTTAATGCACTATTTAACTCATTTTGCAAATTCAGAATTTCAGTGATTAAATCCTGATTTGATTCTTTGAAATGGTCAGGAAAGAGCTTTCTATACTCGAACCTATTAACTGCCGAAACTAATTGTATTGAGATGTCTTGAATTGTTTCCATTATCTAAAGTTTTGTAGCGAGTTTTCTGTATCTTGAATAGCTTTCTTTTCTGCTTGCATTGCTTCTTCACAATCTGAGCAAAGGCCGTATTCATTTAATTTTGAACTTGGATATTTATCACCGCAATTCTCGCATTCATCAGAGAATTCCCATAATAAGTCTTCTAATTCATCTGATTCAATTTGTTCATTAATTTCTTGTTGTGTCATAATGTTTTTTCTTTATTACTCCGTAAAATTACTGTTTCTTTTGCACGTACGCAAACAATATAAGTTAAATGTTTGAATTATTTTATTAGTCCGACATATTCCATTAATTTAACTACAATTCTATAAGAAGGGTTTTTGATTTCTCCTTTGTAATATCTGCACAAAGTAGAGTGATTGATGCAAATTTCTTTGCACATTTTATGTTGGTTGATTTTAAGCTCAACACAAACTTTTTGTATTTTCTGTATTTCTGTCATTGTGTTTATTTTAATAACGTTCAATTTTAATTAACTTTAGTAATTCTTCTCTATCGTGTAGTTTTGAATTATCTACATAATCATATTTGTAAATGATATTTGTTACTCCTGATTGAATCAAATGTTTTAAACAATTATTACAAGGAGAATGTGTACAAAATAAAGTAGTATTTTCAAGAGAAATACCTTTTTTAGCAGCATATGAAATTACATTCATTTCTGCGTGAACTTCAAAAGCCATTGACCATTTGTGATGTAACTCTCTGTTTTCTTCATTTGATAAGTCTAAATCTTTAAATTTATCAGAACAGTTTAAAAATCCTGAAATAGTACCATTGTAACCTTGCAAAATTATTCTGTTATCTTTTACGACTACAGCACCAACTTTATATTTTACACAGTTACTTTCAATAGCCGTTCTTTCGGCTATATCCATAAAAAGAGATGAATAATTTTTCATAATTTATCCTATTAAAGTTCTTACTAAAAAATAACTAATAATTAAAACCAAAGCACGATTGATCCATTTCTGGTCGTTGCTTTCCATTTTTGCTATCCAAAAGATAATAAACCAACACTTTATAGCGATTAGAAGCTTTAAAATTCGTGATGGCTGCAATTTAATTGAGTTGATTAACTCCTGTTCGGGAAGCAAAGCAATGTCGTTTAAATCCTCGATTGATATACTGTTGTCAAACCATTTAATTTGAGCTAAACAAGGTGCTCCATTTAATCCGATTAGCTCGATTATACGCCCTTGTTTATTAGTTTCTTTACTGTATATTTTATCTGTTACTTTCATTGTGTTATTTATAAGGATTGAATTCTTCTGTTACGGAAATAAATGGCTCTGATTCATCCATAAGGTTGAAATGCCATTCTATTAGCTTAAGAAATAAGTCTATTTGATAACCGACACTAAGTGGCTGCCTGTATGGGTGACTCATAACCTTTCCAAATCTTCTAAATTGCTCAGAATATGAAAATGTTATTATACCATCATCCATATTTGTATAGGGTTCTGTGTATTCTACATTATGCGTGCTGAACTTATCTGACTCATTGTAAGATACCCTAATTACTTTCATACTTAACGTTGCGTAGGTAAGTCCAAGCGACTGCTCCATTTCTAGCAATTTTATCATCGGCACAAACGTTTCGCCATTATGCGTGATTGGTTTGGTTAGGTCGGAAAGAGGGCGGAGGATAGGAATAATACCCTCAATAGCTGGTTTTGCTCCTCCAAGAGTTTTATAGCTATATAAAAGACCATCTTTAGACCACTGTTCAATCCCTATTATTTTGTCAATTTGATTACCTACATAATCCTTTCTAAAATCTATTATTTCACAATAAATCCCAGTGTGCAAACTTGCACCTAAAAATTGTTGTTTGTTCATATTAATACCTCCTACTTTTCATTCGTTTTTTATACTCACGAAATTTTTCTCCTGCGAACTTTTCTTTTTTATAAGCTCGATGTTCTTGAATTCTTGGCGGAATAGCAAGTAATAAAATTGCTATAATTCCTAAAATGCTGAAAATTAAGTTTTCCATATTATTTGATTTTTAAAATTATTAATAAAATTACTCCAAAAATAACTAACAAGATAAGTCCTAAAATAAGGTGAGAACTGAGTAAGCAAAGACCTACTACGCCAAAAATTGTTGAAAATATCTTTTTCATGAGTTTAATTGTATTTTACAGCCATTTCACGAGATATAAAGAAATGTATTCCAGTTGAGCATTCATTGAACCTATCATCATCAAAATCTAAAACATCATTTATCTTGCCTATATGATAAATAAATGATGATGATTTATTTGAACGTACAGCATTAGTATCTGATTTTGAACCATCGAAATTTTGAATATCTAAACATAATGCTTTAGAACATCTACATTTTAAAGTTGTCGCTGAGCTTCTTTTAGCATCTTCACAAACTTGAAGCTTGACAATGTATTTACCGCATTTTTTCCAAGCAATAAAAGACCCTTCGGATGGACATTGACACAATAAGAATCCAGTACTTTCATTATGGTCTGCACGTCTCAGGTCTGCACCGCTCAGGTCTGCACGTCTCAGGTCTGCACCGCTCAGGTCTGCACCGCTCAGGTTTGCACGTCTCAGGTTTGCACGTCTCAGGTCTGCACCGCTCAGGTCTGCACGTCTCAGGTCTGCACCGCTCAGGTATGCACGTCTCAGGTCTGCACCGCTCAGGTTTGCACGTCTCAGGTCTGCACCGCCCAGGTCTGCACCGCTCAGGTCTGCACCGCTCAGGTTTGCACGTCTCAGGTTTGCACGTATCAGGTCTGCACCGCCCAGGTCTGCACCGCTCAGGTTTGCACGTCTCAGGTCTGCACCGCTTTTAATAGCTTCTAATAACGTGTTTTTAATAGAATTGTTTTCACATTCTAACTCAAATAATAAAGAACCCCAAATCGATTTAATTGATAATTTTGTTTTCATAAGTGTATTTTTTTAAAAGATTTTTTATTCCTGAATAATAAATTTGCCCAACTTTAAAAGTAAAAAGAATTGCTGGGATAAGATAGATTGCTAAAAATATTGTTGTTTTCATAAGATTGACTTCGCCGTGTTGTCGAGGGCTGAATGATTAATTATAGTATTTTTCCTAATGCAACGCCGTGAAGAAACATTTTAAAAGCGTTGTTTGCATTTCCATCACAGTAGTATATTTGTCTGTTCCAATTTTCTTTTTCTTCGCGCTTCAAACCTTGACTTCCCATTGAAACTAAACTTTTTGCGTTTTTTTCGAACATGTCCATTATTTCATAAAATTCTTTTGTAAATAACATGACTGTATTTTTTAATTGTTTGTTTTGATTACGATGTAAAAGTACTGCTTTTATTGCATATACGCAAACAATTATCGTTAAAAGATAGAAATACACCGAAAGTTTAACTTTTCAGACGAAAAATATATGTTTTATGGTAGATTATCCGAAAATAGTTTCTATATTTGCAGTCACAAATCGGGCGTGCAAAACCTGACTTGTTCAGATTTCCGCCCGATATAAAATTGACGACACAATTGTTTGTTTTAAATTAATCGCTACGGAGCTTTGCACGCCCTCTGTAGCGATTTCTTTTATAAGTCAAGTGTCCGTTCGAAGAAATTGTTTTAATATCATAGAAGAAACCATACACATGACAGGGTGAAGGGATACTGGTAACAGTGAATACAGCCCGTATGGATGCAAATAAATTGCATAATGTGTTCTACTTTTCGGATTTATTCTAAGAAAAGATATTGATGGGGCGACAGGCGACTGACGAATCGTTTATAATATAAAATCCTGCTGTGAAATTTAAACATTTTGCAGTAGGGAATTTTATATCTCAAAAACTCTGGCTCTTTCTGAATAGTTTATACATTTTAAATATAAATATTATGAATATTACTCACACAGAACTTTGTAATTTAGGTGCAAAATGGTTAAAATATAACAGACTGATAAAATGGAACAAGCCTAAATATGTCGCTGTTGAAATATGTTGTCAAATACCATGTGAGCCCGACATTTTTGGTTTTGGATGTTATAAAACACAACAGATTGAAGTAAAAGTATCAAGGAGTGATTTCTTAGCAGATCTTAAGAAGAAACATAGAATTAATTCATCCGATGATGTTGGTGACTATAGAAGCTATTTATGCCCTTCCGGATTAATTAAAGAAAAAGACTTGCCTTTCGGATGGGGTTTACTTTGGGTTGATGAAAATAATAAAATAACCGAAATAGTCAAGCCAACCCAAATGGACAAATGCAGTTATTTTGAAATGAATATAATTTATTCAATTATGCGTAGGTTAGAAGTTAAATCACAAATTTTTAGTTTCAAAAACCATAAGTAGTTTTTAATATAAATAATCATAAAATTTACACAAAACATATTGTATATCAAAATAAATGAGTAAATTTGTCATTGAAATTTGATGAAGTTTATTTGAAAGTATGCAAGACGAGGGTTCGACTCCCTCCACCTCCACATCGTGCCAGTTACATGTTAGCTAACCCGTCGCTTTAGTACGGTCGCTCGAAAGAGCATAAGGGGGTGTTTGGTTTTGATTGCACACAGAGTAGGATAGAAATAGAATTTCAAAAGCTATAAAAGGCAAAACTATCAACTTTTTTAGACCAACGTTAAGAATGGCGGTGTAAGACGAGACTTGGGGAGTGCGAAAATCTCCCCTACTTTTTAAAATGAGTAAATTTGTGGATAAAATAAATAGTTATGGAAGCAAAAGAATTAAGAATTGGAAATTTATTAAAAATAAACGATTTGTTTGTTTCGGTAAATAGAATAGAATCAAATAAATTTTGGTGTACACATAAAGAAATATGGTTTTTCCAAGGCGAAGAAACATCCCCTATTCCACTAACAGAAGAAATACTTTTAAAGTGCAAAGGAATGTTTAAATCGGAAAATCAATTATCAATTGATAGGTTTGTATTGTCTTTTCAACAAAAGTATAATTTTTGGTACGTATTGGATTCAATTAGTTTAACATACATATCAAAAATTGAATTTTTACACGAATGGTTAAATTTATATTTCTTTTTGAATGGAGAAGAAATTGAAATAAATCTATAATAGTGAGACGAATTTCTAAAAAGCAACAATCAAAGAACTTAATTTTGTCAAAGATTAAAAAGTCATTGATAGATGAAAGCGGATGTACTTGCCGGATATGTGGAAATTACGGAAATGATTTGATGCATTTAATGCCAAAAAGCATATTCCCTGAATACTACACAGAGCCAAGAAATTTGATTATAGGCTGCCGCAGCTGCCATCAAAAGTATGACGATGATGTCTGGTATAGAAAAATGCAAACAATCCTAATTTCGCAATGTAGAGAATTTGCTTTAGAATGCGATGTCAATAGATATTTTGATTTGTAAATTATTCAAAAATATAAACTTTAAAATAAACATTATGAAATATACAACAGCATTTTTAATTAGTATTATTTTCGCTCTTTGTATTGCGATGGAAATAAACTACGAAACACACAAAGAACTGCAAAAAGTACATATTGAGCTTGACGAATCGATTTATAAGGCTGGATATTTGGATGGCGTAAAAGCATATCAAGATAGCCTTAAATTTGATAAAACAAGATTTAGTAATGATTCAACCGAACTTTTTAAATACTTAAAATAAACACAATGAACTGGTCACATGATTTCAATAACAACAGAGAACTAACAGAAGTGCTTGTTATTCCTATTGAAGAGCTATCCGCTATAAGTCATATACTCGTATCTGAGCTATCAAAAAAGAAAGTAAGGTACATGAGATTATTTAACTCAAAAGGTGTTGACAAAGGACGCAAACACACGCTTAAGAAGCTAAAGAAAGAAATTGATTTATTATCTAACATTTGTAGTCGATTTATATGAAATTTATAAAGGAGTTAATAAGTCGTTGGAGTTATCCAAAACCAATGGCGAGGCAATACATACAGCAAGGTAGCGGAATAACTGACAGATATACTATGCACCGTATATGCGTATCTATTGCAGTACCTACAGGCAACTATATTCAACCAATAGAGCAAACTAAAGAAACTATTGCTTTACTATTGGCTAAAGAAATTGTAAAAGAAGATATAATGCAGCTAAGATACTCTGAGCAGATAAATAAATACACGAAGAAAGAAACTTATTATATCTATGTTGCTAAAGAACTAATAAAAGATGTAGTAAGCATATCAGGGCAGGATGTTTGTCAAGAACATACAACATACAACAACAAGAGAACGCATTATTATGATGACAAGTAACGCACAAGTAACACACTGTTTACTGTTAAATATAATAGTTAAGATTAACAAAGGTACTGTGGCAACTTGTTGTGTATTAGGGCAATGCGTTGCAACACCGATTGTTCTATATATTATCCAAAATTTGCTTTTGTGTTACTTGTGTTACGCTTTGAATGTTTTGTGTTATCTTTGTGTTGAAATTAGCAAAAATAATTATGATTCAGAAAGTTGGTGAGTTTGCAAAACGTCTTGGTGTAAAACCTCAAAACATAAACACTTGGGGCAAAAGAGGGAAGCTGTTTATACAAAACGGAATGATTGACGATGAAAATGAAACAAACGTTTTTTTTCTTTCTCAGCGTAAAATCACACAATCAGAAGATGGAACAGTTACAAGCGAACCAATATTAAAAGAAAGCACAAATAATACCGAAAAAGAAGTAAACGAGTACGCAAGTCTATCTCAGGCTAAGCTTAAAAAAGCCATTGAAGATGCTAAATTTGCAAAATTAAGGAATGAAAAGATAAGTGGAAAGTTAGTTTCTACCGATGTGGTTGGTAGATTTACTCAGGAGGTAATCATGAGATATAAATCTGCATTCGTTCAACAAACAGACCAACTACTAAGGGATACGTTAAATTCATTAGGCGTTGAAAACTCTGTACTTACTTCTGCGCTTTCAAGACTTACCGATATAGCCAATGAAGCAAGCAGCCGAGCCGTAATGGAAGCTAAATTTGCAGTAGAAAATAGCATATCTGATTCATTATCTTTGATTAAGTAATATGACTCAACTCGATGAACTTGCAGAACTATTCGACTCCCAAATAACCACTGAACTTCCATCTGAGTGGGCTGCAAAGTATAGGGTTTTAACGTCAGAAGTTACAGCTTTCCCCGGTAGAGCTTCATTAGATCGTTTCCCATATTGGAAAGAGCCGCTTAACAGACTTTCCCCCGATGACCCAACCCGAATAATTACTATCATGGGCGGTGCTCAAATTGGAAAATCAACTAACTTTATAGAGTCAGGAATAGGTTACATTATAAAGAATCATCCCGGAAATATCATTTTAACCGCAGCGGATGAAACTTTGGTTAAAACCGCTATGTCAAAAAAGATAGACCAAATGTTAGCCAACTCTGGGCTTCGCTATCTTATCCGACCAAATACAATCAAAAAAAAGAATCTTAAGACTGGAGATACCGACACCTTAAAAGAGTTCCCCGGTGGATCATTAATGGCTCAGTCTATAAAGGCGGTTGATAAAGTTAAACAAAACTCCTTCCAGTATGGTTTCTTTGATGACTTCGAAGCTGCCACACGTTCAGAAAAACAAGCTGGTGATATTGCATCTCTTTTAATGATGCGTTTTAACTCTTTCAAAGATAAGATGAAAATATGTTTCATCTCAACCCCAGAGATAAAACAAACGTCTGTTATTGAGCCAGCATTCTATCAGGGAGACCAAAGATACTATTTTATGCCATGTCCTTGCTGTGGCGCTTATATTCGTTATGAGTGGTACGCTAAGATAGAAGGTGAAGAAAAGATTCATGCAGGGGTTGTATTTGAAAAAGATTCAAATAATAACTTGATTGAAAACTCGGTTGGTTACGTTTGCCCAGAATGTAAAGAATTTTTCACCGAAAAACACAAAAGGGAAATGCTTAACAATGGTATTTGGAAACCTACAGGAACTCCTTCACGCCCAGACTGGAAAAGCTATCACATATCAGGGTTATACTCTCCACCCGGATTCTTCGACTGGACACACCACGCACGCCAATGGTTAAAGATATTTCCACAAGGCGGGCAGGTACGAGAAAGAGAGCTTCAAGTTTTTAATAATCTTGTTCTTGGTTTAACTTACGAAGAGCGAAAGAAAGAAATTAACTCCTCTTTAATATCTCGAAATTTAAGGGATTACGAAATATGTACTATACCTACTAATATCTCTGTAACCGATGGAAATGGTAAAATAATACTTCTTACTTGTGCATGTGATTTGAACGGTACAGAAGACGACGCTCGTATTGACTACGAGGTTTTAGCGCACTCAATGAACGGAAGTACTTATTCTATCGATGCCGGAAGTATCGGTTCTTTTCAGCGTGGTATTTCAAAAGAACAAAGAGAAATTAAAAGCTACACTCACGGTTCAGAGAATTCAGTTTGGACAGACCTAACTAAGATAATCAAAAAAGAGTACATAACACAAGATGGTGAGATTCTAAGAATAGCTATTGCCGGTATTGATACAGGTTATTTCACACAAATAGCTTATCAGTACATTGATTTAGAAATTACGGGTATTAATCTTGTCGGATTAAAAGGTGATAGTGAAGAAAAAAAGAGAAACGTCTCAGCAGATACGCCTTGTTTTAAGGAATCACGGGAACGTGTAGGGCTTTATTTGGTACAATCAAACCAAATAAAAGACACATTATCCGAATTTATGAAGTTAAAATATTCAAAAGGGTATAATCAACCTGCTGGATTTATGAATTATCCTAGTCCATCAGATGGAAAGTATGATTACAGATACTTCGAGCAATACGAAGGAGAACAAAGAAAACCAATCGTTTCGGCTACTGGCATAGAAATAGCCTACATGTGGGAAAAGAAAACCCAACAGTCAAAAAATCACTTTTGGGACTGTTTCGATAAGCATACTGAGGTAATGACAGAAAATGGGTGGATGTTATTTAAAGACTTATCAGAAAATTGTAAATTAGGGACTGTAAATTTAGATACAAGTAGTATTGAATTTCAAACTCCAAGCTGTCTTATAAGCAAACAATATACCGGAAATATGATTTCTATTCAAGGGAATAAAACAAGCATTGTTGTTACTCCTACGCATAGGATGGTGGCTCATAGGAAATATAGTGGTAAGATGTCACAAACTCCCGAAATCGTATTGGCGAAAGACTTAAAAATAACAGATAATCTATTAATGACCGGAGAAATAAATCGAGCAGGAAATGAGTTTTATGTTATTCCTGAATTAAAAAATAAATTTGGGAATTTAATTGCAGATGAAAAGAGAATCCCATCTAAAATATGGGCTGCGTTTTTAGGGTTGTATATTTCAGAGGGCAGTCGCTCTAAAAATTACCAAGAAAAAAGAGGTAGTTTTTCTCATAGAGTGCAAATAAATCAGAACAAAGGGCAGAAATATGATAAAATGAAAATGATAATCGAACAATTACCATTTAATTTTAATGAGTGTAAATCTAAAGGAGAGCACGAAAATTACAATTTTGTGATAACTCAAAAGCAGTTATATTTAGAACTTGAAAATTGCGGCAGCACTTGCTATACAAAAAAAGTTCCTAGCTGGTTAAAAATTCAAAGTAAGGAAGTCATTGAAGAATTTTTGAAATATGCAGTATTAGGAGACGGATATGTCAATAAAAAAGATGGACATACTAAATATTATACAACAAGCAAACAATTAGCAGATGATATGCAATATCTTGCTGTATTAGTAGGATTTCAAACTACTATGAGAAGCTTTATTCCTCCCAAGTGTAATATAAACAGATTGACTGAAAATATGGTTATGCAGCATCATATTTCATTTAATAAAAGAAAAGTAGCGGGACTAAGAAAAAATAACGATACAAAAAGTGCATCCCTTATTAATGAGATGCACTATGATGATATGGTTTACTGCGCTACTGTTCCAAATGGAACTTTAATATTAAGACGAGATAATAAAACTTTTGTAGCTGGCAATTGTCGGGTTTACAATATGGCTTTGCGCGATATTTTTGTTAAGACAGTTTCAAAATCAATCGGAAAAACTATTACTTGGTTGGAATTTTGCGAACTGATACAATGAACTATTCAATTTTTATCTGCCTCATCATTTCACCCTTTTTCTCATAATGCTCTATCATTATTTTACACTGATGTGTATGATTTAATTCGCAATTATAATGAATATCGTCCCAATGGTCTTTTTTATTTATTGTACATGTAGGGCATGGATTATTTTTTTTGTGCCATTCTTCGATAGGCTTATAAGCAATACTCCATTTTTGATTGTAACTATCACGTTTATCCCATTCTGTAGTTAGATAGTTTCTGTTTTCTTCGTCACGTACATATTTTATTGGAATACTCCACCAATCACTTTTAAATGATGCATTGTGTTCTTTCATGTAACTCAGAATCTCATAAATCTGAAACATGAAATCTTCACAGCTAACTTCATGATAATAATCTCCCTCTTTATTTTCGGCAGAAATATCATATCCTAGAAATCCTTCGTCACCTCTATATGTTTCGATTTTTATATTTCTATCGTAACCATACGAGCAAAGTAAAATTTTAAATACATCTTGGTTTGTCATTTTATTTTTTTTCAATTACTTCAATAAAATACTGTTTACCTCCGTTTTTCACAATATGATTGCTGGGAAGTTGGTTATTCTTTATCATCCGAAGTATTGTATCGGTTGATTTTACTACACCACAAATCGGGAAAGCCTGCGCATACTCTTTTACGGTATAATTCATAGAGCAGTATTAGTTTAATGAACGGTCATGTTCATATTTGTCCTGCTTTCCAAAATACACACACTTTTTGTCTTTCCTGAATTTGCCAAAACACATGACTCTAAACAAATGTTTTTCGGTACACTTTTTGGCTAATAAGCAGATTGTACACGGTCTTACACTCTCGTTAGTAACTAATTTACACTGAATTTTTACACCGTCAAATGTGGTCTTTTCGTCTACTGCAATGAATTTTTCTTCTTTCATAAATTTACGTTTTGCGTTTTATGTTGCAAATGTATAAATTTATTTTTATATGACAATGCAAAAAGTAATATATTTGTCGAAAATAATTTTATGTTCTACGATAACCCTGCTGCGTATATAGGTGCTGCTCCCGATGTGGAAGCGAGGATTAATAGATTAACGGCTGTTATCGAGGCTTTAGAAATGTGCTCATTGAATGCTGCAAGCAATGGTGAGATTTCAGGGTATCAGTTTAATGATGGTCAAAGTCAGATAAATACAACTTACACCTCAATTACTGAGATAACAAAATCAATCATCATGTATGAAGCTATTCGAGAAAGATTAATCAATAGAGCAACAGGACGAGCAACTATTTTAAGGGACGCAAATACATTAGTTAAGAGATATTGGTAATGGGAGTAAAGAGTTATTTTGCAAAAAAAGCTGAAGGTAAGGCTGAAAAGGTTGCCACCGCACTTTTTAAGCAGATGGGATTCCCTTATTATAATAATAACGCTCCCA
>Ga0302215_10000351_pt1 | contig 34391 bp, 29 predicted proteins | sample II_Fen_N3_1_FD_194580 | JGI IMG/M metagenome (GOLD analysis project Ga0302215, IMG submission 194580) | Peat permafrost microbial communities from Stordalen Mire near Abisko, Sweden - II_Fen_N3_1 | ecosystem: Environmental > Terrestrial > Soil > Wetlands > Permafrost | place: Sweden: Abisko... | reverse complement strand
TGTGGCTTAGTGACTTTGTGGCAAGAAAATATTAGCCACTAAGACACAAAAACACTAAGGTACACAACGAAAAATGCTAACTTAACGCCATTGAATTGTGAATAGTAAATTGAAAATTGAAAATCAATGTCGTTAAGTTAAGAATATTGCTTGAATAATCTCTTTGTGTAACTTTGTGGCTTTGTGACTTTGTGGCAAGAAAATATTAGCCACTAAGACACAAAAACACTAAGGTACACAACGAAAAATGCTAACTTAACGCCATTGAATTGTAAATAGTAAATTGAAAATTGAAAATCAATGTCGTTAAGTTAGGAATATTGCTTGAATAATCTCTTTGTGTAACTTTGTGGCTTAGTGACTTTGTGGCAAGAAAATATTAGCCACTAAGACACAAAAACACTAAGGTACACCAAAAAAATGCTAATTTAACGCCATTGAATTGTAAATAGTAAATTGAAAATTGAAAATCAATGTCGTTAAGTTAAGAATATTGCTTGTATAATCTCTTTGTGTAACTTTGTGGCTTAGTGACTTTGTGGCAAGAAAATATTAGCCACTAAGACACAAAAACACTAAGGTACACAAAGAAAAACGCTAACTTAACGACATTGAATTATATTGTGCAATCTTTTATGATCGTATTTTTTCTGTTACCCGGTTTGTGTTTTAAATATGTAACTTTAAAATGTAGCTATTTTGAATCTATAAGTTAAATTATACTCAATGATATGACTATGAATGAGTTTGCAATTTTAAAAACCTGTGATTTTTGCAACTAAATCTAAAAATTTTGTAACATGCCACCTAACCTAAGGCCATATCTTTGCCAAGTGATAATTAAGTCACAAACTTAATAACAGACTGTATGAAACTTAAAATTGTATTACCGGTTCTTGGATTATTTTTAGGAGGTTTAATGAGTAGTTGCAGCTCCGAATTAGATACCAGTATGGCATCCAAAAGGTCGAATGAAAATTCAGGTGCTTCAACCACTTCTGTAACTTCCGCACAAAATCAGACTGCATTAAAAGTAGTAAATCTTGGAGTTGCAGGCAATTTTGCCATCCTTTCCAAATCAGGAATTACAAATGTGTACAAATCTTCAGTAACCGGTGATGTAGGTTCAAGTCCAATTACAGGTGCAGCAATTCTTTTAACCTGTCCTGAAGTAAACGGAAGTATCTTTTCTGTTAATGCAGCAGGTCCACTACCTTGTCGTGTTACAAACCCAAGTATGTTGACAACAGCCGTTAGCAATATGCAAGCTGCTTATACTGATGCAGCAGGACGTACTACTCCTTCTTTTTTAAACTTAGGCGCAGGTAATATCGGTGGCAAAACACTTACTGCCGGTTTATATAAATGGACTACCGCTTTAATTATTCCAACAAATATCACAATTTCAGGTAGCTCAAATGATGTCTTTATCTTCCAGATTGCAGGTACACTTAAAATGAGTTCAGCTGTTAAGATCACTTTGAAAGGTGGAGCTCAGGCAAAAAATATCTTCTGGCAAACTTCAGGAGCAGTAACTCTTGGTACTACCAGTCATTTTGAAGGAAATATATTATCTCAGACTGCCATCAATTTACAAACAGGTGCGTCTGTTAACGGACGTTTGTTGGCACAAACTGCCGTATCACTTCAAAAGAGTACTGTAGTTATTCCTCAGTAACTATATAGAGTCAATTATATAAAAAAAGAGACTGCCGAAAGGTATGTCTCTTTTTTCGTCAACAGATAATACCTGACCGGAATTATGGATAATTTGTATGAGATATCAAAGATTCAATTTGACCCAACATGATTACTACAACCATATTACAACAGGAATTAAATGAATATATAAAATCGTAGAAATGAATATTGTGATAAATAATATTTTTTTAAATATTGTATATCTGTGATTTATGCAACTAATAACCGGAGTTGTATAACAGCAGCGGGTATTGGCTCCCTTACCTTTGTTGCGTGATAATTAAGTCGCAAATTTATACTCTATCTCTTATGAATTTTAAAAATGTATTTCCAATTAGTGCTATGCTTATAGTTGGATTAATGAGTAGTTGTTCAAATCAATTAGATTCAGGTTTATCTTCAAAGAAGTCGTCAAATGATCATTCAGGTTCCGACCATGGAGATGTCAGTAATCCGGTAGTGCCACCCGTTCAGTCATCAGGTTCTCTGGCCACAGTTAATTTAGGTGTTTCCGGTAATTTCGCCATTTTATCCAAATCAGGTATCACGGATGTATATAAATCGTCTGTAACGGGCGATATTGGTGCCAGTCCTATTACCGGTGCTGCCATCCTGTTAACTTGCCCTGAAGTAACCGGAAGTATCTTTACGGTTGATGCAGCAGGTCCTCTACCATGCCGTGTTACCAATCCAAGTATGCTGACTACTGCAGTTTTGAATATGCAGGCAGCTTATACCGATGCAGCCGGACGTACTACTCCTGACTTTTTAAATTTAGGAGCCGGTAATATAGGTGGCAAAACACTGACACCCGGATTGTACAAGTGGACTACCGCATTGATTATTCCAACAAATATCACTATTTCGGGTAGTGCAAATGATATTTTCATTTTCCAGGTTGCCGGAACACTGAACATGAGTTCAGCCGTCAGAATTACATTGACAGGTGGAGCACAGGCAAAAAATATCTTCTGGCAGACTTCAGGAGCTGTAACCCTGGGTACAACAAGTCATTTTGAAGGAAATATATTATCTCAGACTGCTATCAATTTACTGACAGGTTCCTCTATCAATGGTAGGTTGCTTGCTCAGACTGCTGTAGCTCTTCAAATGAGTACCGTAGTAATTCCACAGTAATGATTAAAAGTTAGTTGATTAAAAGAGGTCTACGGAAGGTAGACCTCTTTTATTTTTAAATAAAGTACTTCGGAATTTAACCCATAAAATCCGTACCCGATATTTGCTGAATTTTATCTTTCATAAAATTACTTTTTTACCCTAAATAAAGAGCTTGTATATTCTGTTTTCAATTCATTAGTGTATTAGCCGAATTGGATAAACTCCATGAATCATTGTATATCTGTGATTTATGCAACACATAGCCGAAGTTGTATAACAGTAACCGGCATCAATACACTTACCTTTGTTATGTGATAAATAAGTCACCATTTAAAAATAAAAATTATGAAACTGCAAAATGTAATCCGTGCAATCTTTATTTTTTCGATTGCCTTATTTGTATGTATTTCGTTGGATTTTAGTATGATCTCTGCAACTACAAGATCTTCGGTTAAAATTGTAAATGGTTTAAAATTAAATGAAAAACAGAATTCTTTCATATCCGATGAGAACGATGTCGAAATTAATTACAGTGATCCTACAATAGATCATAGAAGTGAATTATTGAATTTAAATACCAACGTCATAAAGGGTGAAGATTTTACACCGGATCTTTATGAATGGCTTTGGAAAAACAATTAATCAAATGAATGAAGTATTAAAACTTTTTTAAAAGGAAAAGATTCAATCCCAAAAAAGAGACTGCCGAAAGGTTGATCTCTTTTTTTTTTGACTTTTTCTCTCTGATAAATACATCCAAATTACCAGCAGCGGGTTAACCCAACATGATAAAATATTCCGTTAGTCTTATTGTGATATAAATACTTTAAAAGACATGTTGCATATTTATAATCAGTGATTTATGCAACTAATAACCGGAGTTGTATAACAGTCGGGGATACTGGATGCCTTACCTTTGTCACATGATAAACAAGTCATAAACTAATAATAAAAAACGATATGAAACTTCAAAATTTATTTCCCGTCTCAGCTATTTTACTTGCTGCATTATTTACAGGTTGTTCTTCAAAACTTGATTCAAACCTGGAAACTGTATCTCCTGCTTCCCCTGTTAATTCAACCTCTGTTGCAGCCGCTGCGTCTGTGATTCCTGCAGTTGATTTAGGACTGGCAGGCAATTTTGCCATTCTTTCCAAATCAGGTGTTACCGACGTATATAAATCATCTGTAACAGGCGATGTAGGTTCAAGTCCTATTACCGGTGCAGCTATATTGATATCTTGCCCTGAAGTTACCGGAAATATATATTCCGTTGATGCTTCAGGTCCACTACCTTCATCCATTAATAACCCAAGCATGCTATCCACCGCTGTCAGTAATATGGAAGCTGCCTATACCGATGCTGCCGGACGTATTAACCCCGATTTTCTGAATTTAGGTGCCGGAAGTATAGGAAGCATGACATTGACTCCCGGTTTATATACCTGGACCAGTACCCTTACCATTCCAACAGATGTGACTCTTACCGGAGGAGCTGATGATGTCTTTATTTTCCAGGTTGCCGGAACATTAACCATGGCTTCTGCCGTGAAAGTGATCCTGACAGGCGGAGTACAGGCAAAGAATATCTACTGGGTGGCAGCCGGTGCTGTAACTTTAGGAACTACCAGTCATTTTGAAGGAAATATATTGGGTAAAACCGGTATCAACCTGCAAACAGGTGCCACCATGAACGGACGAATGTTAGCCCAGACAGCTGTAACCCTTGAAATGAATACTGTAGTAAAACCTCTTTAAATTATTCGAAATCAACTTCACTAAAAAGGAGACTTCCGAAAGGTTAGTCTCTTTTTTTGTGCCTTGTTTTTCATAAATTCAGATACCGGCAATACCAACAATTGATCAACAGGAAGTAAGGATTAATTCAGGAAGTTTTATAGAGATGAAAATACCTAGAAAAATTGATTATATATTTATAATCAGTGATTTATGCAACTAATAACCGGAGTTGTATAACAGTTGGAGGGTTGTGTTGCCTTACCTTTGTCACATGATAATTAAGTCATAAACTAATTAAAAAAAAACGATATGAAACTTCAAAATTTATTTCCCGTCTCAGCTATTTTACTGGCTGCATTATTTACAGGTTGTTCTTCAAAACTTGATTCAAACCTGGAAACTTTATCTCCTGCTTCCCCTGTTAATTCAACCTCTGTTGCAGCCGCTGCGTCTGTGATTCCTGCAGTTGATTTAGGACTGGCAGGCAATTTTGCCATTCTTTCCAAATCAGGTGTTACCGACGTATATAAATCATCTGTAACAGGCGATGTAGGTTCAAGTCCTATTACCGGTGCAGCTATATTGATATCTTGCCCTGAAGTTACCGGAAATATATATTCCGTTGATGCTTCAGGTCCACTACCTTCATCCATTAATAACCCAAGCATGCTATCCACCGCTGTCAGTAATATGGAAGCTGCCTATACCGATGCTGCCGGACGTATTAACCCCGATTTTCTGAATTTAGGTGCCGGAAGTATAGGAAGCATGACATTGACTCCCGGTTTATATACCTGGACCAGTACCCTTACCATTCCAACAGATGTGACTCTTACCGGAGGAGCTGATGATGTCTTTATTTTCCAGGTTGCCGGAACATTAACCATGGCTTCTGCCGTGAAAGTGATCCTGACAGGCGGAGTACAGGCAAAGAATATCTATTGGGTGGCTGCCGGAGCAGTTACTTTAGGAACTACCAGTCATTTCGAAGGAAACATATTGGGTAAAACCGGTATCAACCTGCAAACAGGTGCCACCATGAACGGACGAATGTTAGCCCAGACAGCTGTAACCCTTGAAATGAATACTGTAGTAAAACCTCTTTAAATTATTCGAATTCAACTTCACTAAAAAGGAGACTGCCGAAAGGTTGGTCTCTTTTTTTTTGATTGCTTTATCTGAATGAATTCATCATTCTTGTTTGCAATTAATTGGAGTGGAATATATACTAAATAAACATGCTAATTATTTATAATCAGTGATTTATGCAACTAATAGCCGGAGTTGTATAACAGTTGGGGGTGTCGGTTGCCGTACCTTTGTCACATGATAAACAAGTCATAAACTAATAATAAAAAACGATATGAAACTTCAAAATTTATTTCCCGTCTCAGCTATTTTACTGGCTGCATTATTTACAGGTTGTTCTTCAAAACTGGATTCAAACCTGGAAACTGTTTCTCCCGGTTCACCGGTTAATTCAACTGTCATTGGTGCAACTACTTCAAGCAGCACCATGGCTGTAGATATTAAATCAGCAGCCAACTTTGGTATTCTTTCAGGTGTTGCCATTACAAGTAATGGTTTTGGTACTATCAATGGACTGAATGTGGGTATTTATCCGGGAGTTCGTAGTTCAGTTATTGGATTTCCTCCTACTATTATTGTAAACGGATCAGTTTATGCATCAGATGATGCAACTTCTGGAACGCTCGCTTTATTAATACAGGCAAAACAAGACCTGACCGATGCGTATACATTTGCAGAAACTGCTAATTCTCCTTTACCATTAATTGTGGCAGGTGACCAGGGTGGAAAAATATTAACTCCCGGAATTTATAAATCAACATCATCGCTGTTAATCCAATCGGGTGATTTGACCCTTGATGCACAAGGCGATTCTACAGCCGTTTGGATTTTCCAGGTTGGATCAGCATTAACTACCGTTGGTGGGGCAGGAGGTAATGTGATTCTCACCGGTGGTGCTCAGGCAAAAAATATATTCTGGCAGATAACGAGTTCTGCTACATTAGGTGCCAATACCACCTTTAACGGAAACCTTCTGGCTCTAACATCAATTACTCTTGATTCAGGTGCTAAAGTTATCGGTAGAGTTCTTGCCAGAAATGCAGCAGTCACTTTAACCAGTACAAACACCATTACAAAACCATAATTATCTATCATTAATAATTAAAATTGCAGGCAATCCAATAAATGGGTTGTCTGCTTTTTTGATGAGAAATCACTTTAATTCTTTTTGTGTCAGTTAGTCGATGGCTTATTTTTCGTAATAACAAAAATATACCATATAACTCACAATCATCATTTTGTCTGTGATTTATGCAACAAAAAACAGTAGTTCTGTAACACTTTTAGGTGTCGGATTACTTACCTTTGTTTTGTGATAATAGAGTCACAATTTTAAAATGAAAAGTTATGAAAGCAGAAAATGTATTACGGGTAATCGCCATGTTTTTAATGAGTTTATTTGTCTGTATCTCCATTGATTTTGGGATGATACTGGCATCAACTCGCTCATCGGTTGAAATTGCAAACAGGTTAATTCTAAATGAAAAAACGGATAAACAGATTATCGAAGAAAACGAAGTGGAAACAAATTACAGTGAATCTGTAAAAAGACATTCGAGTGATTTTATGAATTTAAATGTCAGTGCTATTGAAAACGAAAATTTTACTCCAGCTCTTTACCGTTGGCTTTGGAAAAACATTCCGACACAATAAGTTTGATTGTCACCCGAATCACCTAAAACACAAGATATGTATGTGTCATAAACGACAATGTACATATCTCTGTTTTTATTAAATACTTATCTGATTAATGTATTACAAACTCATAACAAAAATATTAAAATGAAAAATGAGAAGACGTATTCATTTGCAACTGTTATTTTAGTTAGTATATTAACAGGTTGTTCAGACATTTCGAATGCAGGCATGGCTTCTGAAATTAATTTACATGAAATTACCGGAGTTTTAATTGAAACATATTCCTTATTACCTATAATATTCAATCCTGAATCTAAAGGTGGCATTACAATTCCGGGAATTGCATATGAAATTACTTTTAGTTGAAAAACGGAAATAATTGATTGTAAAATATTAGTTGACTAATGAATAGGTACTATGTAAAATATTTAATTTTCAACATTCTTTTAAATCTGTGATTTATGCAACTAATTACTGAAATTATACAACAGGTAGGGGTTTTAAAGAACCTACTTTTGCCAAGTGATAATTATGTCACAATAAAAAAAATAATTTTATGAAATTTAAAAATGCATTACCTGTTTTAGCAATGCTCATGTTTGGTTTAATGATGAGTTGCTCCAATCAATTGGATTCCGATTTAGCTTCAAGACAATCTGACCATGAAAAATCATCTAAATCAATTTCAGAAGGAAATTCACGTGATCACGACAGGAATTGTAAATCCGAAAAAGATTCGCTGGATCATGAAAGAGATCACAAAAATGGTGGCCATCATGGAAACGGCAATGATTCTGTTCCTCCGGTTACAAATCCGGGAACCAGTGCAGGTGTCAATCTGGGTAGTGCTGCAAATTTTGCAATTTTATCCAAATCAGGTATTACTGATGTTTATAAATCTGCTATCACCGGTGATTTGGGAACAAGTCCGATTACAGGAGCAGCAATTGCAGTTAGTTGTGCAGAAGTTACCGGAACAATTTATACCGTTGATGCTGCCGGACCACTACCATGCCGTGTTACAAATGCCAGTCTGTTAACAACAGCTGTAAGCGATATGCAAACTGCTTATACTGATATTGCAGGTCGTACAAATCCTGATTTCCTGAATTTAGGTGCCGGAAATATCGGTGGTTTAACGCTCACAGCCGGTTTATATAAATGGACCACAGCCTTGAATATTCCAACAGATATCACCATTTCAGGTGGAGCCAACGATATATTTATTTTCCAGGTTTCTGGTAACATAACTACAGGTTCGGCTGTTAATATCACTCTTACAGGTGGAGCTCAGGCAAAAAACATCTTCTGGCAATCAGCAGGTTCAGTTACTCTTGGTTCCACCAGTCACTTTGAAGGTAACATTTTATGTATGACTGCCATTAACATGCTGACAAATGCAACGATCAACGGTCGTATGTTGGCTCAGACTGCAGTAACCCTTCAAATGAATACAGTCGTATTACCACTTTAATTTAAAATATCCATTAAAAAAAGAGACTTCCGAGAGGTGTGTCTCTTTTTTTTTGTCTCTGCTTGTTAACATTATTCAAATTATTTGATTTTCTGTATTTCAATGTTGAATTCGAAAATTGATTTTTTTTAATCCTAATAAAAAAATAAGGTGATTAAATCTTGAAATTTTGTTTCCATCATTTATATGTGGATTTAAATATAAAATAATCAATGATGTATGCAACTAATAACCAGGGTCATACAACATGTGCATCAAATAAATATCTTATCTTTGATTCTTGCTTTTTTAATCATAGCAATGTCTATATTCAAGTGGAAGTAAATGAAATTTACATGAATAAAATAATTATTTAAATCGAAAATAACAATATGACTCACTCCATAACTTCCTGTTCAAGAAAAGACAAAAAACGATTTTTATTTATCAGGTTATATTTTCTATTTATAGTTATGCTTAGTTGGTGTTTTCTTATTTTGGTTTTAATTCAACATGTGTTTTTCCCTAAATCAAAATGAAAGGAAAATAAAGAAAAGTATGATTTCTCAATAAAGTTGATAGTAGCTGTAAATCTTTAATATTTGACTTATAACCAGGCTCTGCCGGCTGGATTTTGTTCAATAAATTTATAAGTTCAAACGGAGAATCAATAAATATTAGTTAAGTAGATATTAAAAATAAATATATGAAATTTATAATACTTTTCATTTCTCTTTAGTTTGACTTAATGAATTGATTTATTTAACAATCTGTTTAATTATATTTTTAAAAACATGTGAATTATAAAACTCATTATCAATGTTATGTAACAAATTTGAAAATAACATTTCTTACCTTTACAAACCGAAACTAAAATAAAATTCAATTGAAAATATATATAGAAAATATGGTGAGTAACCGTTGCAAAATGATGGTTAGAGAAGAGCTTAAAAAACAAAGGTTGCATTTCATCTTTGTTGAATTGGGTGAGATTGAAGTCATGGAAAATATTACAGGTGAGAAGTCAGAGATATTAAAAATAGAATTACGTAAATCAGGACTAATCATGTTAGCTGACAATAAAGCTATATTAATTGAAAGTATCAAAAATACGATCATTGAGTTAATTTATAAAACGTACGATTTAATGAAAATCAATTATCATGACTATCTAAGTGAAAAATTCAAACTGGATTATAGTTACATTTCAGACTTATTTCTAACAGTTCAGGGGATTCGAATAGATCAATACATTTTGGCTCATAAGATTGAACGGATTAAAGAAATGATCATATATGATGGGCTAAATATTATGGAAATAGCCCAAAAGTTGAATTTCAACAATGTTGCTGAATTGTATTACCAATTTAAAAAAGCAACAGGGCTTTCTCCTTTTAATTTTAAACAATTGAAAATAAAAAGAAAATTTATTATTGAAGGAAATGGAAAATAAAATTAATAAGTAATAGACAACAAATAATGTCGTATAATTTTAATATAAATAAGGGAATAAGGGATAGATTTTATTCTTAACATTTCTACTAAGGGTAAAATAAAAAATAAGGTTTAATATTTTAAATCCCTTATTATTAAAATATTAAACCTTAGTAGAAAACGAACTACCTCAGACCAAAAACCTTATTCCCTTATTTTAAATATATGAAAAGTTCTATTTTTCGAGTAATAATATAGGACAATATATTGTTCCAATTACTTAGTTGTTATAACCAGTCTATAATTTTTAACGGTCATGAAAAGGATTTCAGTATTTATCTGGTTGATATTTTCGGTAATGATGGCATCTGCGCAAAAAAAAGATCTATCTGACTGGTCATTTACTGCTGAATATGGTTTAAGTAGCCTGGATGGAGATGGCGACTCATTCATTAAGCAGGTTTTTGGTGCTTCTGTTGAATATGCAGTTTATCCATTTGCCGGATTGTCTGTTGATTATTATTATTACCCATTGAGCGGACCCACATTTTCAACGAACGTAAATTCTACAGCTCTGAATTTAACCATCAACATTAACAGGTTGATATTTTCAAATACTAACGATAAAGTAATCCTGAAAGGATATCTGGGGTATGGTATAGCCAGGTATTCCTCAAAATACTATGCTACTTCAACGTCTCCTAATATTACAGTAACCGGTTCGGCTTCTTCATTCCCTGTGGTAGCTTTATCAGTTGAATTCTATCTCAATGAAACTTTTTCAGTTGGAGCAAAATCACAATTCCGACCTTTTAATGTGAATAACCTGGAGGGTGATCCACGGTATAATTTAGACAATGTGTATAATGATAATGTTGTAGCAGCCACTCTTTACCTACGCTTAAAATTGCATTCAGCCAATTGAATTCCCGGGTTATTTATCATAAACTGACTTTTTTATAAGAGCCTCCCATTCTGCATGCGGAATCAAAAACGAGAAGATACAAAGACCCAAGTCCGTTAACTAACGGAGATGTGAAAAGTATATGAGTGAATTATCTCATTTTGAAATAGATGTTTAGTAGACGGTAGTAATTTACACCCCTTTATGGGCTTGGGGTATAAGAGATAATGTCCTTTAAATTCAGTTTTCACAACACGTCATGCCTGTTGTTTAAAAGGATGTTTGTATATTTGCATCCATATGTGTTGACTTACCTTGATATTACTATTCACTGATTTATCCGACAAATTAATAACCCCGGTTCAAAACTCAATTATGAACGAATTAGAAACTCTGTTTCAGGAATATACCCACGAAAAATTATTGACTAACGTTGAATTATCTGCTTCGGGTTCGAATCGCAGGTATTTCAGGTTAGAAGGCAAACAAAATTCCCTGATTGGGGTGGAAGGTACTTCGCTCGATGAAAACAAAGCTTTTATTGAAATGGCAACCCATTTTCATGACATGGGATTACCAGTGCCCCGCTTTTTAGCTCAGACTACCGATGGAAAGTTTTATATTCAGGAAGATTTAGGTGATCTGCTTCTTTTCGATGCCATTGCCGAAGGACGGAAAACCGGTGTTTTTTGTGAAGCTGAGAAAGAACTGTTGCGTAAAACAATGCGTAAATTGCCTTTTTTGCAGGTGACGGGAGCACAAGGTTTTGATTTTTCTGTATGTTATCCTCAACCTGAATTCAATGAACGATCCATTTTATGGGATCTGAATTACTTTAAATACTGTTTTCTTAAATCCACCGGACTTGATTTTCAGGAAAACCTGTTGGAAGATGATTTTGCACGGTTGTCTGATCTGTTGTTACGTTCGCACACCAACACATTTATGTACCGTGATTTTCAGAGTCGTAATGTCATGGTAAAAGAGGGTGAACCTTATTTTATTGATTTCCAGGGAGGCCGGAAAGGACCGCTTTATTATGACGTGGCTTCATTCCTGTGGCAGGCTAAAGCACAGTATCGATCGGAGTTAAGGGAAGAATTATTGCTCACTTACCTGTCAGCCTTAAAGGATTTAATGCCGGTGGATGAGAATGATTTCAGGGAACAACTCAAACATTTTGTATTATTCAGGACATTGCAAGTGTTGGGTGCATATGGATTCAGGGGTTATTTTGAAAAAAAACCACATTTTTTACAAAGTATTCCGTTTGCCCTTGAGAATTTACGGGCTATTTTAAAGAATGAATTTTCTGAATATCCTTATTTGCTTCAAATACTGAAACAAATGACCGAACTCAAACAATTCCGTGAAGTCAATGTACGCAAGCCTCTGGTTGTGAAAATATACAGTTTCTCCTATAAAAAAGGCATTCCAAATGATGATTCGGGCAATGGAGGTGGTTTTGTATTCGATTGCCGGGCAGTGAATAATCCGGGCAAATATGAACGTTATACTCATTCAACCGGATTGGATGAACCGGTAAAACTGTTTTTGGAAGAAGATGGCGAAATCCTTACTTTCCTGGTACATGCCTTTGAATTGACAGATGCCTCTGTAAAGCGATATAAAGACCGTGGATTTACAAATCTCATGATTAGCTTCGGATGTACCGGCGGACAGCACCGGTCTGTATATTCGGCTCAAAAAGCGGCAGAACATATCCATGATAAATTTGGAGTGGAAGTTCAACTCATTCACCGGGAACAAAATATCGAACAATTGTTTGAAGGAACCAATTAATATGTAGTTAACCGGACAAATTGTTCAGCGTTCCGCGTTTTGTGTTCCGCGTTCCGTGTTCCACGTTCCGCGTTTTGGTTGCCATGTTTGAAAAGTTTGAGGTTTGAAGTTTTATCTGGGAAACGGAAAGAATATTTGCTCAAAGAACAAAGAACAAAGAACACGGAACACGGAACACGAAACACAGAACACGAAACACAAAACACAAAACACGGAACACTGAACACGAAACACAGAACGTAGAACACGAAACACAGAACACGAAACACGGAACACGAAACACGGAACACAGAACACGGAACACAGAACACGGAACACAGAACACGGAACACAGAACACGGAACACGAAACACAGAACCAATTTGAAAGCAATGATATTCGCAGCAGGTCTTGGAACCCGCTTAAAACCACTTACCGATTCAATACCGAAAGCATTACTTCCAATCGGAGGTAAACCCTTGTTGGAACACATAATATTAAAATTGAAGGCAGCCGGTTTCAATGAAATTATTGTCAATATCCATCATTTTCCTGAGTTGATTCTTGACTTTTTGAAATCAAACAACAATTTTGATATTCGGATTGAAGTGTCGGATGAGCGTGATTCATTGCTTGATACAGGAGGTGGAATCATGAATGCCCGGTGGTTTTTTGATGATGGAAAACCATTTTTGGTACATAATGTGGATATTCTGTCGAATCTCGATGTGCGTAAATTGTATGACGAACATATAAATACCGGTTCAATGGCTACTCTGGTAGTAAGCAAACGCGATACGTTCAGGTATCTATTGTTCGATACCGATAAAAGGCTTTGTGGTTGGATTAATGAGAAAACAGGAGAAACAAAACCAACGAGATTTGATGATATATCAGGTTTCAATAAACTCGCTTTTGCCGGAATCCAGGTGCTTTCACCATCAATCTTTGAATTGATGGATAAATCAAAACCGGTATTCCCTGTTATGGATTTCTATTTATCGATTGCCCGGGGACAGATCATTAAAGGTTTTACACCGGTTGATTTTCAAATGATGGATGTTGGTAAACTGAATGTGCTGGATGAAGCCGAACGATTTGTGACTGATTAAATATCCGATTACTTTATCAGGCAATAAACTGAGATCAAAGAACCAGGAACGCAGAACGCAGAACCCGGAACATGGAACGCAGAACGCGAAACACGGAACGCGAAACGCAGAACGCGAAACCGATCAACCCTTCAAAAGTAACAAATCAAGCACAGTCAGTGCAGCCATTGCTTCCACGATTGGAACTGCCCGTGGCAATACACAAGGATCATGACGTCCGCGTGCTTCCAGTTCCACTTCATTTGAATGTATGTCAAGGGTATCCTGTTTTTTGGAAATAGTAGCTACCGGTTTAAAAAGTACACGGAAATAAATATCCTCGCCGTTGCTGATACCTCCCTGTACACCTCCTGAATTATTGGTCTTTGTGGTCACGATACCGTTCACTTTGATAAATGCATCATTCATCTCCGAACCTTTGAGGTTTACGCCCTCAAATCCACGTCCGTAATCAAAACCATGGGTGGCATTGATACTTAACATCGCCTGTGCCAGCCTTGCCTGTAATTTATCAAAAACAGGCTCACCCAATCCTACGGGGACTCCCTTGATAACACAGGATATAATCCCCCCAATGGAATCACCTTCCTCTTTCAACTGTTTAATATAGTCAATCATCTTTTCAGCTACTGCCTGATCGGGACATCGGACAATGTTGCTTTCAATTAAACTCAGATCGGCTGTTTCATAATCCGACTCCATGGCAATGTGCCCCACCTGTGATGTAAAAGCAGTAATCTCAATGCCCGATTTTTTTAATACCAGCTTGGCAATCCCACCCGCTACTACCCTTGAAGCGGTCTCGCGTGCCGAACTGCGTCCACCACCCCGATGATCACGGATCCCGTATTTTTGCTGGTAAGTATAATCGGCATGGGAAGGACGGTACACATCCTTTAATTTATCATAATCCTGACTATGCTGGTTTTCATTCCAGATAACAAAAGCAATCGGAGTACCGGTGGTTTTTCCTTCAAAGATCCCGGATAGAAATTCTACCGTGTCATCCTCTTTACGTGGAGTTGATATATCCGACTGACCCGGACGGCGACGGTTGAGCTCCCTCTGAATGAATTCTTCATCCAGTTCTATTCCCGGAGGACACCCATCCACAATACCCCCGATACCTTTTCCGTGAGACTCCCCGAATGAGGTGAACGTAAATAATTTACCAATTATATTCGACATGTGATCAATGGATTGATGTATAATTTATGAATACTTATTACTTTAAACGCTGTTTGATGTACAAAGTTAGTTGAAAATATGAATTTTTAAAACAAATGCTTTAAATTCATTCTTTTTTGAGAACTTAATCTGTCAAATCTTTATTTAATAACAGGATTAACGTGAAAAATAGAATTGTGTATAAGGGTGGTTAAATAAGGTTCGCCGAAGTCTAAACTAACAAAATGTGGCGAATGGGTTCAGTGATTTTACAATAGATTGAATTGATACTCTTAGCGGGTAAGCATAAAATCTGTAATTCCCCGCTTGCCTCCTTTCCCAATGTCGATCATTTTCGTGACCTCACGAAAATGGTCATCGATATTGATATGCTGTGTTTTACAAGATTCAACCGCACGATTAATGGCAACAATAAAATTCTCCCATCGTGCATATCCAGGTAGTTCCTGCAATTCGTGTGCAAACTATATTTCCATTTGTTGACTATCGTCCTCGTTATTGATTGAATGACCAGGGTATCAAATACCGATTTCAGTTGAGTGATGAGTTGTTTATATCTTACAGAAAGGAAGTATATCGGTGATGTTTAGTTTATAACAAACATACCTGGAAAAAATAAAAGATAATTATCCTGAAATATAGTTTCAATGGATGAATTCATAGGGAATACCCGTAATGGCATTCAACATATTTTTTTACGGGATTTTCTTTCTATGGAATTATAAACCAATACCCTGATCAGCTAATGGAAAAAAGTGACGTCCCGTTTACTTAATCAACCAATCAACCTCCCGATAGCTATCGGGACAACCAATTAACCTCCCTACAGTGAAATGAAGTTTTTGTTTTACCTTTTTTTATCGTGCAATTCAGTGAGATATTCAGCAATTTCTGCAAGTTTTCTTGCTTTATTCACTGCGTGATATGATAAACCATACATAAACCATTCTAAACGCATAGGTATCCATATTTATAAAGATATGGTTTATGAATGCATTTAGAGTGCATCTATAGAGCTTTCTGAAAATAATCTCCCATCATGCGAAGAAAATATTACCTAAATGGGAAGTGTTTAGAAGGAAGTTGCACGTAAAAAGTAGGTAGTTGTAGTAACAATCGTCCCCAATCCACACTGTGTTCATTTTTTACTCCTATTTTATTTTCCTTTTATATCCCTTTTACTCCCCTTTTATTTTAGTCGATAAATTGTCCAATTCGGCTCCATATCTAGTCCATTATAAGTCCATATCTATAAATATGGACTTATAATGGACAATATATGGACATGTAATGGAGTATATATGGACCTGTGTAAAACCGGAGTAAAACAATAATAAAACAACAACCGAAGATAACCATTTAATGAAGCCTTCACTATTGAATTAATATAAAAATGGATATTAAATTGCCTGAGCAGCTTAATATCCATTCATATATTTTCAAAGACAGGGTTGGAACTAATTAGTTACAACCGCATCCACAAGCACCTACTTTTTCCTTTTTTTCTCCACAGTCACAAGCTTCATCGTTGCAACCACCTTCGCCACAACCACCTTCACCACAACCGTTTTCGTCACTTCCACAACCACAGTTTCCACCACAGCCACCGCCACCGGCTAAAGCTGCAATTTCTTTTTCAGTAGCATCACGTACTTCAAGGACACTTCCTTTAAAGTGAAGGTTTTCACCTGCAAGGGGGTGGTTTAAATCCACTGTTACGTGTGTATCGGTAATTGTAACAACCTGAGCATTCACCCGGTTACCATCGTTATCCATCAATGGGACTACATTTCCCTCAAATATCATTTCTTCATCCAGTTTGCCATCTATTTCAAAAATGGCACGTTCCAGATCCAACACGCTCTCGTCATCATATTGTCCGTAAGCATCTTCATTTTTGATGGTAAAATCAAATTTATCACCTACCTGAAGTCCGAACAAGCTTTCTTCAAATTTAGGTAGCATCATTCCAGCTCCATAAATAAATTTCAAAGGTTCCTGCGTGGTAGCTTTTTCCATTAATTCTAATTCTCCTTCTTTTTCGCCATCCACGTATAATTCGTATTCGGCCGACACTGATTTGTTTGCTGTAATTTTCATTTTGTGTTATTTGTTTTTGTATTTAATTTTGCTGTTTGTATTCCAAAACCTGAGTTATATATGTATATTCTCTTAATAACTTAATACCAGGTAATATTGTTCGATCCATAACCACTTTGTTTCATATATTTCAAATCCTGTAGCATACTTGCATTTACTCCTATCCTGAAATTGTACGATTTGTAAACACCAAAAGGAACCATACTGGCTGTCATTGTCCAGCAATGTAAATTACGGATGATATTCACGTTGGTATATGTAAACTGACTTGCTTTGAAATCATAGGATGTACTCGAACTTATTTTCCAGTTGGTAGTTAATGAGATATTCCCTGAAAGACTTAGATTATGGGTAAATGCCATATTATATTCCATTTTTGACTTGTTAAAATCGGGAGTATTGCCGTACATGACTGAATAATTTATGGACAAACTCCACGGAATCGTTACTTTTTGGTATCCATCAAGATCTTTATCAATATCTTTTTTATCTTTTGCTGCCCCGGAAGTATCATCAGATTTAGTAGGGAGTTTCTGATCCGGATTTGTGGTATCGGTAGTTTTTGCCTTTGATTTTTTCTTGAATGTTTCGTTGTTAAAGGTATAACTGTATGACGTGCTGGTACCCAGAAATTTAGGAAATTTACCATCATTCCAACGGAGTTTGTTTACCCTGACCACATTACCCACATTGTTAATGCTGTACTCATACGGATCAAATGATCCGCTCAGGCTTAAGGTATAGCTCTTTCCTAATTTTAACCGGAGATTGGCATTGAAAATCTGCCATTGCATGGTATCAACGGCTAAATTATAACCCCCACTTACGGTAAAAGCATCGATTAAACTTATTTTCTTGAACGGATTTACGCCTGTTGTATCTTTATCGTTGCGCACTTTCATTTCCACATTGTTACCCAACGAAAAATTAATTACCCCTGATTTACCGGCACCCGGAGTACCATACAGGCTATTTTCATAATGAGAATACTGAATAATCTGATCATGTAAAATCAGGGGATTCGTAATATCAGGTAATGTTTGGGTATACGAACCATAATAGCCCCATACCGGGTCGCTAAAATCTGGCCGGTAACTGAAACTAATGGAAGGCGTCAGCACGTGACGGATTTGATTCACCTTATCGCCGAATAATGAACGAATAGGAGTAAAGAAACCATATATTTTTGTAGAGGCTGACATCCCCATATTAAAATCGAAGACCCGGTTAAAACCGTTCACCGTATCGGTTTTCACTTTCCGGTTGTTATTGTCCCATGATTTATTGACTGACTGAAGATACCAACGTTCGGTATAACCAATATTTGGAGAGATACTTATGTATTTCAGTAAATTAAAAGTAGCACTGATTGGAATGTTGTGTGACATCCCGTTTTTCCAGTCCCGGGTAAACGATGAATGTAATAATTTATTTTCTTTTGTATCTATGCTGTTAGCCAGTGAGCCTGAATAGGACATGGATATTTTTTCAAACCAACGTTCTTTTCCAATGGGATTTTTTCGTTTAAAAGGATAGATCCTGCTCATGGAAATACTCAGATTCGGAAGGGTTAAACTGATGGTGGAATCTCTGGTACGTTGATTGACAAGCATACTTCCTGAAAGGTTAAAGGGAGAGTCGGGGAATCGTTGGGTAAACGAAACACTGGATCCTTTTGTATTTTCAGAATTTAAGTTTCCGTTGTAGTAGCTGTTGATATTGCTCCTGTTATACCCACTGGTTGCAAAGTTTACTCCGGCAGAGAAGTTGAAAAAAGGATTTGCTTTGGTGTCCTGTGAATGTGACCACACAATGCTCATATTCGGATTTTTTTGAAAATCAGGCAATCCTTTTTCACTGATAACATCCTCGCGGTAGCTGAAGCTCAGGTTCCCACTGTATTTATAACGTTTAATATACCTGGATGTAGCATTTATCGCCCAGGTGCCCTTGGTATAAATATCACCTTTTACTTCCAGGTCCATATAATCATTAATCGCAAAATAATAACCTCCGTTAATCAATCCAAATCCACGCGTCAATTCATCTACATAACTTGGCATTAAAATTCCTGAAGAATATTTATCGGTAAAAGGGAAAAATCCAAATGGAATTGCAATGGGTAACGGTACATCTTCAATAACCAGATAAGCCGGTCCGGTGACAATGTATTTTCCCGGTTTTACTTTGCCTCTTGTCAGGTCGAGGTAAAAATCGGGATGTTCGTGGTTATCGCAGGTGGTATATTTCCCATCGGTCATACACAAAATGTCATCACTCGTTTTTTTAGTTTTGTCACTGATCACATAGCCTTCACCTTGTTTGGTCACAGCCTGACGGATATATCCTTTTTTAGTTTTTAAATTATAGGTTAGTTCTTTTGAAGCATATTCGGTTTTCCCTTCTGTAAATACAGGTTCCCCTATTTTTTTACCGATGCTGTCGGTTTTACCACGGGCAAAAATAAGGCTGCTATCCATTTTTACACGGATGAACTCTGATTTCAATTCAATATTTTTGTATTTGATATCACTTTTCCCATGGAGAAAGCCGGTTCCATTACCCAGAAACACAATTGAGTCCTGTGCGCTGTACACAATTTCAGCATCAATCTGATTTGATTTTTGAGCTTTTACAGTTTTTCCGGTAATTGAATCCTTTGAAGTTGAATCGTTTAACAAGGAAAGAGTGTCAACAACCTGAGTTTTGTTGTCATTTTTAGCGGGCATAGCATTCCCTTGGCTGAAACCCAAAGAGGGAAAAGCAAACCATAAAAATATAAGCAAGTAAGGACGTGCTTTGTTGAAATGTAAACGGTTACAGATTTGCATCCGGTTTGGGCATGGGTTTCTAATTTAGGATGCAAATTTAGTGAAAAAATAGTAGTCTCTTTTACTTATATCCTTTTTTTATGATTAATTTGAAAATTAACTCCTTCGAATCGCATACAGAACAGGATAAATAGATTACTTTTGCATAAAAATATAGTACAGTTTTCTTCTGTATTCGCCGAATCATCATGAAAATTATAAAAAAGTTTTTTCTAGTTTTACCATATTATTTATTAATAACCGGGATTTTTATTTTTTCTCCCGTAAAAGCTCAGGATGCCAGGTTTACTGTTGTTCTTGATGCCGGTCATGGAGGCCATGACCCGGGGGCAATGAGTTCGACCTCACGCGAAAAAGATATTAATCTGGCAGTTGTGCTGGATTTAGGAATGATTATCGAACAAAAATTCAAGGATGTCAAGGTAATATATACCCGAAAAACGGATACATATCTCACCTTGCAGGAACGGGCAGATGTAGTGAATAACCATCATGCGGATCTTTTTATCTGTATTCATACAAACGCTTCTCCGAGTCCGGCTGCATATGGAGCCGAAACATTTACACTGGGTCTGGCAAAAACAAGGGCTAACCTGGATGTGGCAATGCGTGAAAACTCCGTTATTTTATTAGAAGAGGATTATCGAACAAAATACAAGGGATTTGATCCGAAATCGGTAGACTCTTATATTATGTTCGAGTTTATGCAGGATAAATATATTGATAAGAGCATTGAATTTTCATCTACGATTCAAAAACAATTTGTCAGTTACTGTCAGCGAACAGACCGTGGAGTTCGACAAGCCGGATTTTGGGTATTACACCGATCGGCTTGTCCGAGTGTATTAGTGGAACTTGGCTTTATATCGAATGCATCCGAGGAAAGGTATCTAACCTCGGAGAAAGGTCAAAAAGAAATGGCTACCGGAGTATTCAATGCTTTTGTTGATTATAAAAGAGCACACGATAAAAGATCGGGTCGTCATACTTCTGTTGTTTCAAAAATTGAACAGAAGGAAAAGACCGATGAACATTCTCAAAAACAACCGGATCATGTAGCTGAAATCAATCAACGGAAAGCAGATAGTGATTCAGTCAATAAGCATACTAAAATTGAGTCAAGCGTACTAAATCAAAAGAATATTAAATTGACACCAGTATTTAAAGTGCAACTTTTTGCATCTAAAAAAAAGGTAAAATCTAACTCTACCGAATTTAAAGGAATTAGCAACACAGAATATTTTGAAGAAAACGGATTCATTAAATACACCGTTGGTGAAGAATCGGATTATTCGAAAATTGAAAAAATAAGAAAAGAGATCGTTCATAAATTTCCAAATGCCTATATTATTGCATTTGTAGGTGATAAAAAGATATCCGCCCACGAGGCTTTAAAATTAATCCGCTAATTAGCTAAATAATATACGAAACTTTTAAACCAATCAACCAAACAGAATGAAAAAAAAATATTTTACACGCGAAGTCAAAATAGGAATAATGACTGTGATTGCAATCTTTGTATTATATTTCGGATTAAATTTTCTGAAAGGTATAGACATATTTTCACCTGTGAGTTATTATTATGGGCGGTATGAAAATATTGGTGGATTGGTACCTTCTTCCCCGGTGTTTGTAAAAGGGTTTAAAGTTGGTCAGGTTGAGCAAATCAAATATGATTTTTCAAAAAAAGAATCATTTGTGATTAAGATATCTGTTTCAAAAGACATTAAATTGCCTGCCGATACGCGCATTGAGTTGTATGATGAAGGGTTAATGGGTGGGAAAGCCATTCAGTTGATCTATGCGCCTGTCATTGCTTCACAGTCTATGCATGAACCAGGCGATACGATAGAAACAAAATTAGGGATTGGATTAATGGCCCAGATATCGGGTGATTTGGTGCCTAAAATTGAAAGTATTTCCACACAGGCAGACTCGCTTATCAGGTCAATCCGGGTTTTAGTTGAAAATAAAAACCTGAACAAAAGCATGGCTTCCATTGAACATACGACATCCAATTTAGCCGAAAGTTCATCTCAGTTGAAGAAATTAATGAATAATGATGTTCCTCACATTCTTAATAATGTGAATAGTCTTACATCCGACTTCAAACAGATTAGTGGTAACCTCAAAAAAATCGATTATCAATCAACATTTGCCAGCATAGATCATACGATCGCAAACCTGAATTTAATCTCCGAAAAAATGAATAGTCAGGAGGGTACTATTGGCATGCTTTTAAATAATAAAGATTTGTATATCAACCTTTCAAACTCAGCATCCAATGCGGATAAACTACTGATTGACTTACAGAAAAACCCAAAACGTTATGTCCATTTTTCACTATTCGGGAGCAAAACCAAATAGGGTCATTATTTACGTCAATTCTAAATAGCGATTAAGGCAAAAAAAAAATTGTTTTAGAATTTTCACAGCCGAAACCTTTTGTTAACAAGAGTTTCGGTTTTTTCTTCTCCAATTTTATCAATTTCACTTACAATTTGTCAATGTCTTTACTGTCAGTTATATTACAAAAATGTTACAAATAACTGTATGGGAATCAGACCTGTTACGTAAAGTTCTGATACTAATAAAGATGATTGATTGAATGATGTTCCAAAAAAAATATGATTTTTTTATATCAGAAAAGTTTTAGAATTTTGTAGTGCTGAAATTAGCCTGTTTTAAAAACGGTTTCAGCAAAATGTTTTTATCTGTTTATTTTCTCGGTATCAAAAAAATTTTTTACAAAACAAAGATGTCTAACAATCACAATCAATTATGGAGTCGCTGCTTAAGCGTTATAAAAGACAATATCAGCGAAGTATCTTTTAATACTTGGTTTGTACCACTTGTTGCGCTCAAATATGAAAATAATATATTTGTGTTACAAGTTCCAAGTCAGTTTTTTGTTGAGTATATCGAAGAAAAATACATCGATTTGTTGCGTATGACCCTATACCGTGAAGTTGGTGTGGGTACAAGGCTGGAATATCGTGTGATGATTGATAAATCGAGTGGGAGAGGTACTCAGATCCCTAGTGCCGGAGAACAACAGAAACCAAAAGCTGTTGTAAATAATTCGGCTTATATGAACCCTTACCATAAACCACAATTGCCGGAGATTGATCCGCAATTGAATCCGGCTTATAATTTTAATAACCTGATCGAAGGAAACAGCAATAAACTTGCCCGTACTGCAGGGATAAGCATTGGGAACGAACCGGGAAAAAATATTTTTAATCCTCTTTTTGTCTATGGTCAATCCGGTGTGGGAAAAACACATTTAGCGAATGCCATTGGGGTAATGACAAAACAATTGCATCCTGAAAAACGTGTCTTATATGTATCAGCCAATACCTTCCAGATTCAGTATACAGATGCTGTGAGAAGTAATACTGTGAATGACTTTTTGAATTTCTATCAAACCATTGATGTGTTAATTGTCGATGACATTCAGGAATTTGCAGGTAAAACAGGAACTCAGAATACATTCTTTCATATTTTCAATCACCTGCATCAAACCGGGAAGCAATTAGTATTAACTTCCGACCGTTCGCCAATAGTCATGGTTGGTCTGGAACAACGGTTACTTACCCGTTTTAAATGGGGCTTATCGGCAGAAATTGAAAAACCTGATTTTGATTTACGGAAATCAATCCTTCAAAGTAAGATTTACAGGGATGGGTTGGAAATAGAGGATGAGGTTGTTGATTTTATTGCTGAACATGTGGTGGACAATGTCCGTGACCTGGAAGGTGTGCTTGTATCACTTCTGGCACATTCCACCCTGGCTGATTTAGCCATTGATGTTACATTGGCCGAAAAGGTTATCAGCAGGATTGTCAATATTACCAAAAAGGTAAATACGGTTGAAAAGATCCGTGATGTAGTCTGTGAATATTTTTCGTTGTCGATAGATGCCATTTCCACTAAAAGCCGTAAACGGGAAGTTGTTCAGGCACGTCAGATTGCCATGTATTTGTCTAAGCAATTGACTAAAAGTTCATTGGCGTCAATTGGAAGCACCATCGGTCAGCGTGATCATGCCACCGTTCTTCATGCCTGTAAAATAGTAAATGATTTGATGGATTGTGATAAAAACTTTCGGTTAAGTGTTCGTGAAATTGAAGAAAAACTCAAAAGATAAAAACAATAACAACCTGTTATATAATAGTTTATAAGAATTTAATAAAAAAGCTGCTACTAAATATAGCAGCTTTTTTTGTAAAATAACTTTGTGAAAATTCAATGTAATTAGAAAATAATGTTGTATTTTTACCGCCGAAATAAAAATTAGAAAAACATGATATACAAATTCACAATACTAAACGACGAGGTAGATAATTTTGTCCGTGTAATCAATATTGATTCGGAAGCAAAATTTATCGATCTACATAATGCAATTCTCGATTCGGTGGGTTACGAGAAAAATCTGATGACTACTTTCTTTATTTGCTCCGAAAATTGGGAGAAGGGTCAGGAAGTAACCCTGGTTGAAATGGAATCAAGTTCTGAATATGATAATTTAGTGATGGAAGATACTTCCCTGGAGGAATTATTGGTAGATGAAAATCAAAAATTGCTCTATGTCTTTGATATGATTTCAGAGAGAGTATTTTTTATTGAATTGACAGAAATTATTCCCAGAAAAAACCTGGACAAGCCGGTTTGTATTTCGTCCGAAGGAGATGCTCCTGTTCAGATTCTGGCAGAAGAGGGAATAACAATAGCACCAAAAGCAAATCTGGACGAAAACTTTTATGGTGACGAAGATTATGAATTGGATGAACTGGATGAGGAAGGATTTGGTGAAATGAATTTTGATGACAGCAGCCTTTTTGCAGAAGATCCCAAATTCTGATTTTCTTAATAAGACAAAAGACGAAAGACGAAAGTTAGAAGACAAAAGATAGAAGACAAAAGATAAAAGATAAAAGACAGAAAGTATGCATTATTTTCTGTCTTTTTCGTTTTGAAAAAACAATACTTAAAAATTCCATTCCAGTTTAATGAACAAATCCGGTTTTCAACCACCTGCAACCAATTGTCAGCTAAAACGGCCGACTCTGATTGTATTGCTCGGTCCCACAGGTGTTGGAAAAACCAATATAAGCCTGAGTATGGCAGAACAATTTGGTTGCCCCATCATATCGTCCGATTCCAGGCAGTTCTACCGTGAATTGAAGATTGGTACCGCTGCGCCATCCGAAGACCAATTAAGACGCGTTAAACACTATTTTATCGGGTCTCATTCCATACATGATGAATACAATGCCGGGCAGTATGAAAAAGATGCCATTGAATTGCTTGACGAATTATTTAAAAAACATGATGTGGTACTGTTGGTCGGTGGATCAATGATGTATATTGACGCCATTTGCAATGGCATGGACGATATCCCGAATGTAGATGCTGAAACGCGTGCATACTGGCAAAAACAATATGCCGATGGTGGACTTGAATATATCCAGAAAGAATTAATGCTGCTGGATCCGGTTCATTATGAACAGGTAGATATTCAAAATCCGAAACGAATCCTTCATGCACTGGAAATCTGTAGTATGACAGGTGCTCCTTATTCAGCTTTAAGAACCGGGCAACGTAAACTGCGTAATTTCAATATCCTGAAAATCGGAATAAACCGTCCACGACCAGAATTGTATGAACGAATCAATGCAAGGGTGGATGAAATGATGAAAGACGGGTTATTAGAGGAGGCGAAAATGTTTTATCAGTTTAAAAGCCTGAACACCCTGAATACTGTCGGGTACAAAGAACTTTATGCATACATGGATGGTTTATGGACGCTTGATTTTGCAGTAAACATGATAAAACAGGACTCCCGCAGGTATGCCAAACGCCAAATGACCTGGTTTAACAGGGATAAAGAAATCAGGTGGTTTCATCCTGATGAACTTGAATTGAAACTTGAATCAGTAGTTCAAAATTTATAATAAATGAAGATAACCGAACAGGCATCGCTCCTGGCTTACAATACTTTTGGCATTGATGCAAAAGCCGACTTTTTTATCGAGTATGAGTCTTCTTCCGATTTGCAGGCAGTATTATGTTTGGAAACTGTAAAAAATAACCGTATTCTTCATATAGGAGGAGGTAGTAATTTGTTGTTTCTAAACGATTATAAGGGTGTAGTGCTTCATTCGGCCATTCATTCCATAACGAAAGTAAGTGAAGATAACTCATCTGTATTTATTGAGGTTGGTTCGAGTGTGAATTGGGATGATTTTGTAGGATATTGTGTGGATCATGGCTGGGGAGGTGTTGAAAACCTTTCGCTTATTCCCGGTGAAGTGGGAGCATCGGCTGTACAGAATATTGGTGCATATGGTGTTGAAGTGCAGGAAGTGATCGTTAAAGTAAAAACTGTTGAAGTTGAAACAGCCGGATTAAGGACATTTTCGAAAGATGAATGCCTGTATGGCTATCGTGACAGTGTTTTTAAAAAAGAATTGAAGGGTAAATATATTATTACTTCAGTACTATTCCGACTTCAAAAGATACCGGTTTTCAGACTGCACTACCAACATTTGGAAGAAGCGGTTTTAAAAAACGGAGAACTGAATTTACAGAATATCCGTAACACCATTATTCATATCAGGGAAAGTAAATTACCCGATCCAAAAATCACTGGGAATGCAGGTAGCTTTTTTATGAATCCGGTCATCCCGAAAGATCAGTTTTATGCTTTACAGGATATCTATCCTCAAATGCCTCATTATTTCGATTCTGAAACCAGTGAGAAGGTACCGGCAGGCTGGTTGATTGATCAGTGTGGATGGAAAGGAAAACGCATAGGCAACGCCGGAGTGCACGAAAATCAGGCATTGGTGTTGGTTAACCTCGGAGGAGCAACCGGTGCAGAGATTGTATTGCTGGCAGAACAGATACAACAATCAGTAATGGAAAAATTCGGGATAGAATTAAAACCTGAAGTGAATTATATATAAAAAAAGAACCCCCGACCCCTAAAAAAGAACCCCCGACCCCTAAAGGGGAGGAAGAGAAAGAAATAAATGCACTTTTATAAAAATAAAAAGACTGGTAAATAAAGGTATCAAATATACCCTTATTTACCAGCCTCTTTATTTTTTATACTTAATTGTATTCTCTTTCTTATCTTATCCCCCTTTAGGGGTTCTTCTTTTTCTTCCTCCCCTTTAGGGGTTGGGGGTTCTTCTTTTTCTTCCTCCCCTTTAGGGGTTGGGGGTTCTTCTTCTTCTTTTAATCACTTCTTCTATTACCTTCAAAGAATTTTCAATATCGAACAGTACCTGTTCATTTGTGAATCGAATTACTTTAAGACCTAAATCCTCTAATTCATTCTCCCTTTCTTTATCATACATATACTGCTCTGGAATATCATGATAACCACCATCAACTTCGATTATAAGTTTGGCTTTATGGCAGTAAAAATCTGCTACAAAATAAAGAATAGGATGTTGTCGTTTGAATCTTACATTTAAATATTTTAAATTATCCAACTGACACCATAGAAATAATTCGGCTTCTGTCTGACGATCCCTAAGTTTACTTGCAAGTTCAAAAAGAATTGGCAATGCACCATAAAACATGTTTGATGAACGCACAACCCCTAAAGTGGAGTAAGAGTTACTTTCATGATGTAAGCTTCTCTCATTAGTTTTCATAATATTAAATTTATATTACAAATCCAATTTCACATAAAACCAGTCTCTTATCTTATCCACCGCCATTTATCCCGATTTATCGGGAGGTGCCAGGGGTTCTTCTTTCTCTTCCCCCCTTTAGGGGTCGGGGGTTCTTTTTTAGGGGCCGGGGGTCATTTAAATATCTGCCTTTTATTCAATTCCGTCCTGTATTTTTTTGCATTTACCTGATGTTCCGCCCAGGTTGCAGCAAATTTATGTTCTCCATTCAAGGTTTCGGAAGCACACATGTAAATGTAATTGTGATGTCCATAATTCAGTACGGCATCAATTGCTTCAGGTGTTGCCACGCGGATAGGCCCGGGTGGTAATCCGGTGTTTTTATAGGTGTTGTAAGGTGATACAGTTCTTAAATGACCAAATAAGACGCGTTTAATGGTAAAGTCACCCACAGCAAACTTAATCGTAGGATCGGCTTGTAAAGGCATTCCTGCTTTCAGCCGGTTGATATAAAGCCCGGCTACCATGGGACGATCATGTTTATTATTTGTTTCCTCTTCCACTATGGACGCCAGGGTGCTAACCTGCGAAGGAGTAAGCGGAATGGCAGCTGCTTTTGCTTTACGCTCATCAGTCCAGAAACTATCGTATTCTTTGTCCATTCGTTTAAACAATTCTTTGGCATTCAGATTCCAGAATACTTCATACGTATTCGGAACAAAAAGAGAAATCGATGTGAAAGGGTTTAAATGATAGGTGGTTAGGAAAGCTGTGTCATTCAATAGTTTCAATATACTGGTTGAATCGGCCATAAGTTGTGATCCCAGTCGGGCAGCGAGTTGTTCTTTTGTTCGTATATTGTTGAACGTTAGTCGAACCGGAGTTTGTCTGCCGCTTCGAAGCATTCGGATCAATTGAAAGTTGTTCATCCCGGCTGTCAGGGCATACCGTCCGGAACGGATCTTGTCGCCATAGCGCAGGAAGCCTGCAACCTGCTTAAATGAAGACATGCTTAGCACTTTAGTGTCTTTGGATAAAAGCATAGTGACATCGTTAAAAGTGCTGCTGTCCGGAATGCAAAGAAATGCTTTTTCTTTTTGAGTTGGGAAAATGTTCGGGACGAAGAAGATTGCCACGAAGTAAATGAAAATTGCTAAAACAACAGATCCAATCCATTTAATTGGTTTACTAAGTCCTTTCGACTTCTTTGTTTGTTTTTTTTTTGTTGCCATAATAGAAAGGTGAGGTTTACTGTTCAAATGAAGTACAAAAATACGATTTTGTTTTGTAATAATTAAAAGGAATGCCTGATTCAATTTATTTAATACCTTTTTTTAAGTCTAAAATGCGGAAAATCAATCAATAGTTAAATGTGAATCATATATTTTGATGAGTAAATTAAAGAAATGGTTTTGATAATCAAAAATTCCTTCTTATATTTGCACCCGCTAAAGCAAAAGTCAGGAAGTTTGGGTGAGTGGCTGAAACCACCAGTTTGCTAAACTGACGTACGGGCAACCGTACCACGAGTTCGAATCTCGTAGCTTCCGCTAAGACGTCGAAATCCTATGGGTTTCGACGTTTTTTAATTTAACCTGATTGTAAAACCACCGTAAAATGGTTATAGAATTGAAATTTTATATAAAAGTCCATTCTTCAAAATTGTGTTACGGTTTTTACCAATTACTTTCGTGGTTTATTTAACAAGCTTAATTTTTTAATCATGAATCGCAGTTTCGTTATTTTCTTTCTTTCCCTCTTTTTTCTTTCCAATTCCTTTTCCGAAACAACAAATGCAACCTTTATTGTTAAAGGGCAGGTAATGGATTCCGTATCAAATGTTTCAATTCCATACACCACTGTTTCAGTATCTACCCTTGATAAACCTGCTGTTTATACGAAGCGTATCTCATCAGGAGTGAAAGGCGATTTTGAACTGGCATTAACCAATGCCGGGAATTATTTCCTGAGTTTTGAGTCGGTTGGTATGAAAAAACTGGTAAAAAGTATTTCTGTTGGTAACGGCACTAACAAACTCGATTTAGGCAATATTTCGATGACAGTATCCGAACAGAAACTATCGGGTGTAACTGTAGTAGCCAACAAGCCTCTGATAAAAGTGGATCTGGATAAAATCAGTTACGATACCAAATCCGATCCTGATTCAAAAAGCTCGAATGTACTCGAAATGTTGAAAAAGGTTCCAATGGTTACCGTGGATGGTGAGGATAATATACAGCTTAAAGGTTCTTCGAGTTTCAAGGTATATATAAATGGAAAGCCTTCGAACATGACTGCTACAAACCCTTCACAGGTTTTGAAAAGTATGCCGGCTTCGAGCATTAAGAATATTGAAGTGATCACAGAACCCGGTGCTAAATATGAAGCCGAAGGGGTAGGGGGGATTATTAATATTGTTACTGAAAATGCCATGGGCGGGTATACAGGAACTGTACAGGCAGGTGTTGACAGCCGTGGAGGATACAATGGTGGAATTTATTTCTCCACGAAAAGTGGAAAGCTTGGATTAACCGCCAATATAAATTATAACAACAGGTTGGATCCGGGGAGGATAAGCAATTTATCCCGCGAAAATGTATCGGAAAGTTATGGTGGGAAATACCTCAATCTATCATCTAAGTCAGACTCTCGGTTTAATTTCTTTTACGGTAATATGGAAGCAAGTTATGAAATTGATTCGTTGAACCTGATAAGTCTGACTCTTGGCGGACATAACGGAGGCAACCACTCAACCACGAACAGTACTTCAATTACTTCAGGTAATCAACTTGATACCCTGAGCGCATTTAACCAGACTACCGATGGTAAAGGTACCTGGGGAGGCGAGGAACTCTCACTTGACTATCAACGCTCATTTAAGAAACCCGATAAATTGCTTACCTTCTCGTATAAACTTGGAAATACTCCCAACAATACCGATAACCATACGAACATGAACGGTTTAGTGAATTATCCGAGTTCCGAACAAAAGATTGCCAGTAAGGCACAGGGAAACGAACATACTTTTCAGGTGGATTATGTCGAACCTTTCAATAAAATTCATGTGATGGAAATCGGGGCCAAGTACATTTTACGTTTAAACAACAGCAATAACCTGTACCAGACATATAATGACACCATTGGCAGTTGGGTGAATACACCGGGAAGAAATATCAATGACATGGAAAATACACAACAAATTCTGGGTACATACGGAAGTTATACCCTCAAACTTGATAAGTTCAGTTTCAAAGGCGGCGTGCGATTTGAATACACCAATTCCATTGTTGATTTTAAAAAGAATCCCACCCAAAATTTTAAAGTGCCGTTTAGTAATCTGGTGCCATCATTGAGTGCAAGTTATAAACTTACCATGACCTCAAATCTACGTCTGTCCTACAATCAGCGGATTAACCGTCCAGGGATCTGGTACCTGAATCCATTTTATGATGATACCAATCCGCAGTCGGTAACACAGGGAAATCCAAACCTGAAAGCAGAAGTCAGCAATTCATTCTCTATGAATTATGGTAGTTTTTCTCAAAAGTTGAATTTTAATGCGAATTTGTTTTACTCCTTCACGAATAATTCGATTCAGAATGTTAGTAAATTATTACCGGGTGGAGTTGTATATACCACATATGATAATATAGGTTTAACAAACAATGCCGGAATGAACATGTATACCAGCTGGCAAATGAATAAAATACTCAGGCTCCAGGGAAATGGAAGTGCAACCTATTCAGAATATAAAACAAATAACGGGAGTGGATTGGAAAACAGCGGTTTGAGGTACACTTTCTCTGGAAGTGCTCAGTTTACATTGCCTAAAGACTGGAAACTTAATTTGAATGGAGGATATTTTTCATCCGGAGTATCGTTACAGGGAACCAATCCGTCCTTCCATTACAGCGGTGTGTCGATAGGACGCGATTTTCTGGATAAGAAACTGAATGTATCTGTGCGGATACAAGAACCTTTTGAAACGACAAAAAAAATGAAATTTACCACTCGTACTGATATGTTCTTCCAGCAAACAGATATGACTTTAAAAGGCCGCTTTATTGGACTGAATGCCAGCTACCGGTTTGGTGAAATGAAAGCACAGATAAAAAAAGCCCAACGGGGAATCAGTAACGATGATGTGAAAAGCGGAGAAGCCCAATCCGGTGGAGGTGCCCAATAACCAACAGACAGATTACATAGCCAACTTTATTTTGAATGCCGTCCCCGACACCGGGGCGGCATTTTTCATGATAATTCAGTTCATTTTAATTCAGTTGATTTTTTGTTTTCCGTTCATTCTGTGTGATCTGTGTGCAACCTTGATCAAAAATGCGTATCTTTGCAATTATATTAATATATTTTCAATGAGATTTGACGAACTACCGCTTTGTGATGCCGTATTGGACGGATTACAGGCAATGAATTTTAAAGAAGCCACTCCGGTTCAGGAACAAACCATACCAGTAATACTTCAAAAGCGTGATGTTATTGCTTGCGCCCAAACCGGAACAGGGAAAACTGCAGCCTTTATATTACCCCTTTTGCATAATTTACAGGCTGAGTCACATGACGAAAACTTTGTGAATGCCATCATTATGGCACCTACACGTGAACTGGCACAGCAAATCGACCAGCAGATGGAAGGTTTTTCCTATTTTACCTCTTTCTCCTCAGTGGCAGTGTATGGTGGAAACGATTCCCAGGCCTGGGATACCCAGCGTCGCGGATTGCAAAAAGGTGCTGATGTGGTGATTGCTACTCCGGGACGCCTGCTTTCGCACATTAACCTGTATGACATAGATTTTTCGCACGTTAAATACTTTATTCTCGACGAAGCCGACCGCATGCTCGACATGGGATTCTTCGACGATATTATGCAGGTGGTAAACCGCTTGCCAAAAGACCGTCAGACAATCATGTTCTCGGCTACCATGCCTCCAAAGATCCGATTGCTCGCTAAAACGATCATGCACGATCCGTTTGAAGTGAAAATTGCTGTATCACGTCCGCCTGACAGCATTATGCAAACTGCATATATTTGCAACGAAGGTCAGAAATTAGGTATTATAAGGCATTTATTTGTAGAACAGACTGCCAATAAGGTCATCATTTTCTCAGGCTCAAAACTCAAGGTGAAGGAACTTTTCAAAACTTTCCACCAAATGGGGCTTTCGGTGGGGGAAATGCATTCGGACCTTGATCAGGTTCAACGTGACCATATCATGCACGAATTCCGCAATAATCGTGTAAATATTCTGGTGGCTACTGATATTGTATCACGCGGAATTGATATTGACGACATTTCATTAATTATCAATTACGATGTGCCTCACGATGCTGAAGATTATGTTCACCGCATCGGCCGTACTGCCCGTGCCAGTGCCAAAGGAATGTCCATTACCTTTGTATCGGTAGAGGAACAATATAAATTCAAGCAGATTGAAGAATTCCTTGAAAAAGAAATTTATAAAATTCCATTGCCCGAAGAGTTGGGAGAATCTCCTGAATACAATCCTGAAAAAAACAAACACTTTAAAAAAACTTTTGCCAAAGGGAAAGGTTCTTTTCAACGAAATAAAATCAGAAGGTAATAATTATTCTGATGAGATAATTACAATATCGCAATTGAAAAAAAACAGTTGTTTTATTTATATTAATTCATAATAATAAATAACTATATCCATCAATCAAAAAGAGCCATGATTTATCATGGCTCTTTTTGATTGATGGATATGAGGAAAGTAATTCAATTTCAATGTTTTTTTTTCTGATTTTCCTTTAATAATCACACATCATATCATGATGATTTTTGTTTAATTTTCGATATTTAGAAAATGGTACATGCATTTTCTTCAATTTTAAATATTATGTGCCATTCTGTCGGATATTTTTATTACCACCCTGGTAAGGAAAGTTATTCAAAAATACAGCTGCCTGACTTAACTACTTTCTTTTCTTCAACCATTTAACCAATGATTTTCAATTGGTTTTTGAATGGTTTTATTTTGGTTTTGGTAACTATAATTTATTCATTTAATTCCAAAATATATGCCATATATCTTGTAAGATATATGGCATTTAAATGATTGATAAATGAATGTTAAGTGACTGATATGTCAGAATAGCCTCGGATCCAAAACCAATCCAAAACCGTTTTAAAAACATTCAGATATAAGTATGGATTTGAAATACAAATTTAAAAAGAAAAAATGATTTTACACTATTTGTCTAAAATAAATCCGATAAATCAAATACAAAGGGATTAAATAACTAAAATAACAGAGTTGATTTGTTGAAGCTTTGGGAACTTTTGAGGATAATCAGAGACTGAAATTTCAAGAGGAAAAAAAATATGCAACGATTGTATTTGATAAAATATTTTTTACAATATCAATTTCAGCTTATAAAGTGTAAAATACAGACAAGTAACTAAATAATATACTGATAATAAAAGATGTAAACGCTTTTTATATTAAGAATAACTTCATTAGCATCCATTAAAGTGAATTTATTTTATTAGTTTTAATCTGTAAGAGAGAACAAAAATTAGTGTTAAACTGTTAACGGTATAAAATTTAGATTTAAATTTAAATACTGAAACTTTAAGCTGATATTTTTTAGGTTAGGTAAACAACATAAACTATC
>Ga0302215_10000348_pt1 | contig 34681 bp, 29 predicted proteins | sample II_Fen_N3_1_FD_194580 | JGI IMG/M metagenome (GOLD analysis project Ga0302215, IMG submission 194580) | Peat permafrost microbial communities from Stordalen Mire near Abisko, Sweden - II_Fen_N3_1 | ecosystem: Environmental > Terrestrial > Soil > Wetlands > Permafrost | place: Sweden: Abisko... | reverse complement strand
CCGTGGAGCCATGTGTAATGTGTGCCGGTGCATTGGGTTGGTCGCAAATAAGCCGAATTGTATACGGTGCTGCCGACGAAAAACGTGGGTTTGCACGTTTTGCCCCTAACGCACTACACCCCAAAACTGAGGTTATATCAGGGGTTCTGGAGGAAGAATGTAGTAAATTGGTGAAAGATTTTTTTAAAAAGAAGAGGTGAGGGAAGCCCTCTAGATCCACCAAGAGGGGATTTTAAGAGCAAACTCCCAAAGATATGATGACGCTTATTTAACGTGAGCTCGATATAAGTGAATATCACAACTCATTATTATAGATCATTTAAATAAATAATAAGGGTTGGAGTTGGCAGTTAAAACGTTTACTACTAAGGGGCTTCGCTAATCAAGCCGGGCTTAATCCCTTAGTAAAAAATCAATTCAGACACTAAAACCCTTATTCCATTATTTTACATGACCTTAGATAAATGCAGACAGAAGTCTTATTATCGAACTCAAGTTGTTTAAGTCCCCCATGGGGAATTTAGGGGGCTTTCTTTAGTACTTCAAGTTTATCACCACCAACTCCGATTGTGTACCAATGCGATATTGTGGTCCCCAAATACCAAGGCCGGAGGAAACATAATAATGGGTTTTACCCTTTTTCAGGTAGCCATACCCAAGTTCATACATACGTTTTACAATCAAATTGCCCGGGAAAAATTGTCCATTGTGCGTGTGTCCTGAAATTTGCAGGTCAATATGGTTATTTTCGGCTTCTTCTAAATTAAAAGGTTGGTGATCGAGCAGAATTTTGGGTTTTGATGCATCCAGTCCTTTTACAATGTCCGAAAGAGTCTTGCGGTTTAAGTTGCTGCGGTCGTTACGTCCCACAATATAAAAATTGCTGTCGACCAAACTCACCTCGTCACGCAAAACGGTTATCCCTGCTCTCTTCAAGTATTCGGCAGTCGCATCAGGGGTTTCGGCATAATGCTCATGGTTTCCGTTGATAGCAAAAACACCCAGTGGCGCTTTTATCTGTCGGAGTTCTTCGTCCATGTGCTGTCTCTCCACCGGAATCATTGATCTGTCGGAAACATCGCCGGCAAGCAATACAATGTCAGGATGTTGGTCGTTAATGAGTTTTACGTAGCCCTGAAGCATTTTTTTGTCGATGGTAACACCCAAATGTATATCGCTGGCAGCAACAATCTTCAGCGTTTTGTTTTTTGTAGGGTGGTCAACGCTCAGGTTCAGCGTAACAACTTCGGGGTGATTGAATTTGTAATTGCCAATGATAAAAGCAATAGTGATAACTCCCAGCGATGCCAACATTGCCCACAATCGGAATGTGCCCATGCCTTCAGGAGCAAAATGTATAAAATAGTTGGCAATGCGCACAACATCTATCACCAAAAAACTCAGGAAAAGGTAAATAAATACAATCATATACGTAAAACCTACCTGACTTATTGCTTTCCCAATGGTGTGAGGCATGTAGCTCGCAAAAATCATGCTGCCAAACATTGCCACAAACATCACAATCATAGTGATAAGGTATGCTGGTCGTAAAATAGAAACGGGTGGCAATGTCTGCCATCCGCGCATTATTACGAAACTGTTCATCGAAAGTAATATCGCAAACGCAAAAATAAAAAAGCCTATCTTCATTTGGAACTTATTTTAGTTGTAGTTGAGAACATAGAACAACGAAAAAGATATAGTATCGCATTTTTCAACCACATAGTTATACATAGTAGCATAGCAACACATAGTAATTTTAAGAATGCATAGAAAACATAGTTAACTACAGTTTATGTGAGATATGTGGCTCTATGGCTCTATGTCAACTCAAAATTAAGTCATTATTCCTGTAAAGTTCTGTATTAACTCTATCGTGCAACTATGTTACTATGTATAACTATGTGGTTGAATTCCCATTTTGGAAATTTTACATTTAATTGCAACATTTCTTAGAACAACGAAAAAGACCTTTTGTTTAGTATTTAAACAGAAGGTCTTTTTCGGAGACTAATTCATTTTTTCTTTCAGAAATCTTCCTGTGTACGATTCTTTACAGTCGATAATTTGTTCTGGCGTTCCTTCAAAAACCAGTGTACCACCTTTGTCGCCACCTTCGGGGCCAATATCAATGATATGATCGGCACATTTTATTACTTCAATATTATGTTCAATAATAATAACCGTGTGACCTTTGGCAATCAATGCATCAAAAGCTTTCAGTAAGGTTTTTATGTCATGAAAATGCAGCCCGGTAGTGGGTTCGTCAAATACAAAAATAGTCGGTTCCGGCTTTTCATTGGCCAAAAACGAAGCTAATTTCACGCGCTGACTCTCACCGCCCGATAGCGTGCTGCTCGATTGTCCAAGTTTTACATAACCCACACCCACATCCTGTAGCGGTTTAAGGCGTTTTACTATTTTCTTTTCTGTGTTCCCTGTTTGTGCTGAGAAAAAATCGATAGCCTGATTGACAGTCATCTCCAATACATCAAAAATGTTGACCTCTTTATAATGTACATCCAACACATCTTGTTTGAATCTTTTGCCATGGCAATGTTCGCATTCCAGTACTAAATCGGCCATAAACTGCATTTCTACAGTTACGGTTCCTTCTCCCTGACATTCCTCACAACGACCACCTTCGGTGTTGAACGAGAAGTGTGATGCCGAAAAATTCATTTGTTTGGAAAGTTGCTGCTCGGCAAACAGCTTCCGAATCTCGTCGTAAGCCTTTATGTACGTCACCGGGTTAGATCGCGATGATCGTCCGATAGGATTTTGATCAACAAACTCAATGTCTTTGGCCAGCATCATGCTTCCTTTCAATGTCCCAAACTGTCCGGTACGATCGGCCACGCCACCATAATGTTTCTTTAGCGCTGCATAAAATACATTGCGCACCAACGACGATTTCCCCGATCCACTCACGCCTGTAACCACTGTCATAACGTTCAGCGGGAATTTTACATTAATGCCTTTCAGGTTATTTTCACGTGCCCCCAACACTTCAATGTAGTTATTCCATTTCCTCCGATGGGTAGGTATATCAATGGTTTCCTTGCCGAGAAGGTATTTTAAGGTGTATGAATTTTCAAAATTGGCTTTTTCTGTGTCAATATCCAGCTTCCCCTGATAGACAACTTCCCCGCCTAATCGTCCTGCATTGGGACCTATATCAATCAGATAATCGGCAGCACGCATAATTTCTTCGTCGTGTTCAACCACCACCACTGTGTTTCCCAGGTCGCGGAGTTGTTTCAATACTTTAATCAATAAATGTGTATCGCGCGAATGTAGTCCGATACTTGGTTCGTCCAGAATGTATAATGAACCAACCAAACTACTTCCCAGCGAAGTAGCCAGGTTTATACGTTGGCTTTCACCTCCCGAAAGCGAATTCGATAAGCGGTTCAGCGTTAAATATCCCAGCCCTACATCAAGTAAGAAGTGTATACGGTTGGTGATCTCAATTAAAAGTCGTTTTGAAATAGAAGCATCCTGCTCGCTTAGCTGAATATTATCAAAGAAATCGTTCAGGTTCTTGATAGGCAGCAGTACCAGTTCCGATATTGCTTTGCCTGAAATGCGAATGTAAGAAGCTTCTTTTTTCAATCGGCTACCGTTACAGGCAGTGCAGGTGGTTTTGCCACGGTATCGTGCCAGCATAACCCGGTACTGAATTTTATATTGGTTTCCTTCCAGCATCTTGAAAAATGCGTTCAGTCCTTCAAAATGCTTGTTCCCCGTCCAGATAAGTTGGCGTTGCTCGTCGGTTAATTCGTAATACGGTTTGTGAATGGGGAAATTAAATTTAGTCGCTGTATGGATAAGTTGCTTTTTCCATTCGCTCATTACTTCACCTTTCCAGCAAACAATTGCATCTTCAAAAATCGATAATGTTTTGTTTGGCACTACTAAATCTTCGTCAATGCCAATTACACGACCAAATCCTTCGCACACGGGGCAAGCGCCAATAGGACTGTTGAAACTGAATGTATGTACGCTCGGAATTTCAAACTGTATACCGTCGGCTTCAAATTTCTTTGAGAAATGAAGCATTTTAGTTTCGTTTTCTGTAATTGCTTTTAATGAGCAAGATCCATTTCCTTCGAAGAAAGCTGTTTCAACCGAATCGTTTAGCCGGCTAATGGCCGATTGTGTATGTTCTACCACTAATCGGTCGATCAATAAAAACACCTCATCTTTAAATGTTTTTGGATTAAGCGTTTGCAAGAAATCCTGAATCTGAAGTGTCTCACCATTTACATCAATACGACTAAATCCTTGCAAAATAAGGCTCTGAAGTTGCTCGGGCAATGATTTGTCAGCATTAGGCACAATAGGTGCCAATACTATTAGTTTTGTGCCGTCGGTCAATTCCATGGCGGCATCAATTACATCTTGTGCCTCATGCTTTACAACTAACTCTCCCGTAATGGGTGAGTAGGTCTTACCAATTCTGGCATAAAGCAGTTTTATGTATTCGTAAATCTCGGTGGATGTTCCAACGGTAGAACGGGGGTTGCGTGTATTTACTTTTTGTTCAATGGCTATTGCCGGTGGAATGCCTTTTATAAAATCAACTTCGGGTTTACTCATTCTGCCCAGAAACTGGCGTGCGTACGACGACAAACTTTCTACATAACGACGTTGACCTTCGGCATATAGTGTATCAAATGCCAACGAAGACTTACCTGATCCGGAAAGTCCTGTGATAACAACCAATTGATTACGTGGTATTTCTACATCAATGTTTTTTAAATTATGGACGCGAACACCTTTTAAAAATATATTACCTTGTTTGGACACTTTTTTCTTGTTTTATTGACAACATTCGGCCGATAACCGATGGATTGCTTACCGACTTTTTTATTTTTGCAAAGATACTACTAAATTCAGAGTGAAGAATTAATATTGTAAGAACTATTTTGAGCAGATAATAGTTCCCTTTAGGGTAAAAGAGTATATAATATGTATGTAATGCACATTTATTCTGATTAAATATGCATATTTTGGCTTGCAATAAGCATTTTTAGAATAATTATGAAATTAATTTCAAATAAACCATTGCGATATACAAAATTAGTCGTACTTTTGCCCGAAATCTAAATAATTATGCATTTATGAAAAACAAACGTAACCGTTTACAAATTATCTCAGAAATTCTTCGCTCTACTGTTGTTGGCAGCCAGGAAGAATTGTTGAAAATGCTTAGTGACCGACAGTGCGAAGTAACTCAAGCCACATTATCACGCGATTTAAAACTATTGAAAGTTGCTAAAACGCCTTTGTCGAATGGCGCTTATAAATATATTTTACCTTCATATAATAAGCCGCTCCCAAGTTCTGGAGCACTCAACACTCTGATAGCTCACGGTGCTGTTTTGAGCCTCGAATTTTCGGGTCAATTGGCTGTAGTTAAGACTAAACCAGGTTATGCAAGTGCTATAGCATGGGATATTGATAACAAAGCTACCGAACATGTATTGGGCACAATTGCCGGTGATGATACTATTTTAGTGATACCCCGCGAAGGAGTCACACGTGAAGATATTCTCGAAATGATGAATATCACCTTCTCAGAGAAGGAATAATACGGAAATAATTTGTTCACCACGTACATTATAATTATCTTTGTTGCCCTTTTTGAATTTTTTTTCAATTTTAAGGCCTACAAATGAATGTAATGTGTTGTGCAAAAGAGTTTCTTATTAAAGTTAAAAGAACTCATTCAAATTTGAATATGGAGAAAGAGACTGCCGTTGATATGATAACGGTACAAATTGCTGATGAGCGTTTCTTAAATTATGTTGATACGATTTTGACCACTATATCAGACGCGGCCAAAGTACGCGGAACAGGTATTGCCAGACGCTCGCCCGAGTATATCGAGCAAAAAATGAAAGAAGGAAAAGCTATAATAGCTTTAGCAGGCGATGAATTTGCCGGATTTTGCTACATCGAGACTTGGGGCAATAAACAGTTTGTTGCCAATTCCGGATTAATCGTTGTGGATAAATACCGTGGTCATGGTTTGGCTAAACGTATTAAACGTAAGGCTTTTGAATTGTCCCGCATTCGCTATCCCGATGCAAAGATATTTGGTTTGACCACTGGACTTGCTGTTATGAAAATTAATTCAGAACTTGGTTATAAGCCTGTTACATTTTCAGAATTGACAGATGATGAAGCGTTCTGGAAAGGCTGTCAAAGTTGTGTAAATTATGATATTTTACAACGTACTGGTCGTAAGCATTGTTTGTGTACCGGCATGTTGTTCGATCCTGCAAAGGATATTGAAAAATAAATTTTTTGAACAAAAGGCTTTTGACTCTCGTTTTGAGCCTGTTGACATAAAAAGAAAATGAAAGAAAAAGTATTATTAGCATTTAGCGGAGGTTTGGATACTTCGTTTTGCGCCATGTATTTGGCTCAGGAAAAAGGGTACGAAGTGCATACAGCTGTGGCTAACACAGGTGGATTTAGTGCTGAGGAACTGAAAGTAATTGAAGATAAGGCTTATCGCTTGGGAGCAAAATCTCACGTAGCGCTTGATGTAACACAAGAATATTACGAGAAGAGCATTAAATATATGGTTTTTGGTAATGTGTTGCGTAACGGAACTTATCCAATCTCGGTAAGTTCAGAGCGTATATTTCAAGCCATTGCTATTATTAATTATGCCAAAGAAATAGGTGCAGATTATGTTGCTCATGGTAGTACAGGTGCCGGAAACGATCAGGTTCGTTTTGACCTGACCTTTGACGTACTTGCTCCAAATATCAAGATTCTTACACCAACCCGAGATATGGTGTTGACCCGCGATTATGAAATCAATTACCTGAGAGATCATGGTTTTGATGCGGACTTTAAAAAGATGGAATATTCTATCAATAAAGGTCTTTGGGGAACATCGATAGGAGGAAAAGAAACTCTGAAATCTGAACAAACATTGCCCGAAGAAGCTTATCCAAGTCAGGTTGAAAAACAGGGCGAAGAAACAGTGACTATTGAGTTTGTAAATGGTGAATTATCGGCTGTTAATGGTCAGAAAAACGATAACAAGGTATTGCTTATTAATGCGTTGGAAGAAATTGCCCACAAATACGGAATTGGTCGCGACATGCATATTGGCGATACTATTATTGGTATTAAAGGCCGTGTAGGTTTTGAAGCAGCTGCACCATTGTTGATTATCAATGCGCATAAAATGCTTGAAAAACATACGCTTACTAAATGGCAACAATACTGGAAAGACCAATTGGGTAACTGGTACGGTATGTTCTTGCACGAAGCGCAATATTTGGAACCTGTAATGCGTGACATTGAACAGTTTCTGCAAAGCTCACAACAAAATGTAACCGGAACAGTTATTGTAAAACTTCGTCCATATAACTATACTTTGGTGGGTGTTGACAGTACTTTTGACCTTATGAAGACTGACTTTGGTGAATATGGTGAGATTAATCGTGCATGGAGCGCAGACGATGTAAAAGGATTTACTAAAATACTCGGTAATCAAATGAAAATTTATTATAACGTTCAAAAACGGAACGATAAGTAGAAACAATAAAACTAAAATAACACGAATAAAGCCTTTGCTATTAATAAGCAGAGGCTTTTTTAATATGTTGAATATCAATTAATTTTGATATTTAGAATTAAAATCGTACTTTTGCAGCCTAAAAAATAAATATTAAAAATTTTACTTTATGATGAATGCTCAAGATATCAAAAATGGAACATGCATCCGCATGGATGGAAAGTTGTATTTTGTTATAGAATTTCTCCATGTAAAGCCTGGTAAGGGCAATACCTTTATGCGTACCACTCTTAAAGATGTTGTAGATGGTCGCGTTATCGAACGTCGTTTTAATATCGGTGAAAAACTGGAAGATGTACGTGTAGAACGTCGACCTTACCAATTCGTTTATAAAGAGGCTGATGATTTTATTTTTATGAATCAGGAAACATACGATCAACATCCAATTAGTAAAGACCTTATTAATGGCGTTGATTTTATGCTTGAAGGTGCTATTCTTGAAGTAGTGTCTGATGCTTCAACTGACACAGTATTATATGCCGACATGCCTGTTAAAGTGCAAATGAAGGTAACTTACACAGAACCGGGTATGAAAGGTGACACGGCAACCAATACACTCAAACCAGCTACTATTGAGTCAGGTGCTACTGTACGTGTGCCATTATTTATCACTGAAGGTGAAACTATTGAAATTGATACTCGTGATGGTTCTTATCTTGGTAGAGTAAAAGTATAATTACCGTTATTATAATAAAGCTTAGTATTAAATAGTCGAACAGAAATGTTTGGCTATTTTTTTTGAATAATGCTTACAATCTGCGTTTTTTTTCCGTTATTTGTGTTCATATTGATTAGTATATTTATTATGAAGAAGAGAATACGAAGTTTTGGATATGCCGGCCGAGGAATTCGTGTCGTTTTTGGAACTGAGCCGAATATGAAAATTCATATTGTAATTGCTTTATTAGTAATTATATGTGGATTTTTGTTTTCTATAAGTCTGACAGAATGGATGATTTGTTTGCTGTGCATAGGCTTGGTTTTTGGAATGGAAATGATGAATACAGCCATAGAGAATGTGGTTGATTTGGCCTCCCCTAATCTTCATCCGCTTGCCGGAAAAGCCAAAGATATTGCAGCTGGGGCTGTGCTTATTTGTGCTATTATTTCTGTCATTATTGGATTGTTGATTTTTCTGCCTAAAGGTTGGGTAATGTTGCAATCCTTACTATAAGTTTCTCTTATTAAGTTTCAATTTGTCTGGCTGATACTGATTTTCGCTACCGGCAATCAAATGAGTTTTGAATAAACCTAACAAACTCATTTAATAACTGAATTACTTACGAACAAAATCAGATAGACTAACTTTTGTATCTAAAGAAGTGTGCTATGAATGCAAACCCATTCAACGATTTTTTCAATCTCCTATTCCCCGATTTATGTGTTGTATGTGGTAAAAACCTACTTAAGGCTGAGCAACATATCTGCTTTAATTGTTTACATGCCATACCTAAAACCAACTACCACCTAGAAGTTAATAACTTGATCGAGAAGCGCTTTTGGGGGAAGGCCTCTGTTTATCGTGGAACGGCTTTCTTCTTCTTTCAAAAAGGTTCTCCTTTTCAGAAACTACTACATGCTCTTAAGTATAAAGGGAATAAGGAAATAGGTGTGGTGCTTGGAAAGTATGCTGCCGCCGATTTATTAGATTCTTCAGATTTTTCGTCAATTGATGTAATAGTACCTGTACCATTGCATCTCAAGAGATACAAAAAGCGTGGTTATAACCAAAGTGAATGCATTGCTGAGGGACTTTCGGCTATTTTGGAGAAGCCCATCGATATTTCAACACTACGTAGGGTTCGTGAAAATACTACTCAAACCAAAAAATCGGTGTACGAAAGATATGAAAATACTGAAGGAATATTCGAATTGATGAATAAAAATGCATTTTCAGGGAAACATGTTCTTTTGGTTGACGATGTCCTAACTACAGGCTCTACATTGGAAGCATGTATTCAAGCCTTACTTGAAGCAGAAGCTATTACAATAAGTATATTTACCCTTGCAGTAGCTTGACATTAAGGTGAAGTGTACAATTAAACAAAGAATAATGTTCATTTGTTTTAAGTTTCAAATCGTATAATGTTTAACAAAATTCTCGGAAATTGACTCTTGTAGGCAGTAAAAGAAAGAGTTTTAATTTGTAGTTTTGCATTAAGATACAATCATAACCGGGGCATCTGGCGATTAACATAATTTATGCATAATATACTCCGCATTTTTCTTCCTCTTTGTTGCTTAGTTCTGGCAAGTTGCTCATTCTCCCCAAATGAGTTAAAGCTTGCTGAGCGTATAATGGAGACTTCGCCTGATTCGGCATTGCATATTCTCCAACACATGCAACCAATAAAAACCCTGTCCGATGAAAATAAAGCCATGTATGGCTTATTGTATTTTCAGGCATTGGAAAAAGCCAATAAACCGCTAAAGCCGGACTCTTTAATTAAATTCTCGATAAATTATTATTCTACACATAACGATAATCCACGATTAGCTACCAGCTATTATTATAATGCAAAAATATTGAAATCTGCTCAACGGTTTGACGATGCAACCCTGCTGTATTTGAAAGCATTAGATTTAATTGAAAGTAAAAAGGAGAATTACTTCCTTTTAGGAAAAATATATTCCGATATGGGGGATATTTGTTTAATTCAATTAGATTATATTGAATCGTTAAATAAATTTCAAGAGTCAATAAAGCAGTTTAATAAAGCAAATAATAAGATAGAAGCAAGCTATCGTATTATTGCAATTGGAAGAGTGTATCGTTTTTTGAAAGACTATAAGAAAGCATATCATTATTATCATCTTGCACTTTCTCAAACTTCTGATTCTTTAGTTCTGGGTTCGGTATTTCAGGAAATAGGACTTAACTATTATTGGGCTAAACAATATGATTCAGCTCAATACTTTCTCCGGAAAAGTCTCAGCTTTCCTTACAAAGGGACAAACTACGCTATAAGATGTTCTAATATAGCCGACTTATTTTTTGACAGAGACCAATATGATTCTGCTTATTTGTATGCAAATCTGGCGCTTAAATATCCAGCTACATTTTTTAATCAACGGGACTGTTATCGGATATTGGCTAACACCGAATGTAGTCGTGGAGATTTTAAGAAGGTTGGATTTTATATGTCCAAATATCAAGCCTGCACAGATTCTGTCAGAAAAGTTGAGACTCAAACAAAAACTACTGTACTCGAAGACATTCATCAATCAACTCAGGCTGCCACTAAAACAAAACAATATTTAATTGTTTTGGCATGGATTTTTCCAATTCTAATAGTTGTTAGTTTAATAATAGTTTTTAGACTCCGCCAAAGAAACAAAGGAAAAGAAAAAAGACTGGAAGAAGCGGAAATGCAAATTAGTCAAAAGCAATCATTATTAATTGAGAGTTTGTTACAAAAAATTGAAGAAGCACGCACATCTCAAGCTATTATTTATAAAAAATCAACACCTGCTCAACGAGATGAGATGATTAAAATAATGTATGATAATTACTTACACGTAAATGATATAGTTGCGTTTAAACGTTTAATGAACCGAACATTCAACAACTTAATTATAACTCTTGAGAGTAACTATCCTGATATCACGTATAAAGAGATTGTTTGGTGTTGTCTTTTTCTGCTTAATGTACCAACACCTGAGATGTCATTAATTCTTGACAACCAGTTGACCGGTTTATATAAACTCAAGCAACGGTTAACTCAAAAAATGCACTTGAAAAGTTCAAAAGAAATCGATGTTCTATTAAAGACTTTATCTGAAATCAAGTAATTTGCAACTCTTTGAATTACCATCTTTTTGAATCATCTCCCCCCTTTTTTTCGACCTATTTTTGAGGTCTAAATCACGTGTCTTAAACTTTTTGCTATTTAATCGTATAATGTGCTACAAATCAGTGGTATAAAAAACAGCTTGTCTCACTTTATTTTGCTTCAAAATTTGTTGGTTCTACTTGCTCTCCCTAACTTAGCAACTTAAGGGGACACTCTTTTGTGTCCTTGGGTACTATGTTCAACGTATAAATCCAATTTTTATGAAAACAATTAATTTGAAATTATTCGGCACTCTCGTTTTGTTATTATGTGCATTTACTTCTCAAACTGTTTTTGCTACTATTCTCATTAAAAAAGACTCTGGACCAGGAACTGCCCCCAATGCTTTAATCTCAAATAAGTTAAAGATATCTTCTTTACAAACCCAATCCATTCTTCCTGTTACAGCGGACATTATTAATGGTGAATTAGGCGTATTCTTTAGCAGTTCTGTAGGTATAGCTACAGTTAGCGTTGTTGATGAATATGGAAATATAATTGAAGTTGTGACCATTGACACAAACACTAATTCCGAACTATACATCTTGACCGATGGGTATGAATCTGGAATTTATACATTGAAAATTTCTTACGGAACAACACGTTTGATTGGCGGTTTTGAATTGTAGTTCAACTCAAATGCGGGGCGGTTTTTCCGCCTAGTTATTTATTGTAAGTTTTGAAACACGTTTTAGTAAAGTCAGTTCAAATGAAGAATATTTTAAAAACTCAGTTAACAAGAGTTAGCAGAACTAACAACTCCAACATATATACTGCAGAGTTAATAGGTGAGGGTAATATCAACTGCGAAGATATAATCCGGAAATTAAGCATAGACGGTTTAATTCCGGATGAAAAAATGGCGCTCGAAATTATATCGTTATTTAATCGTAAAGCCTCAGAATTAGTCGCATCTGGCTATAAGGTGAATACGGGTTTGGTGAGTATGAAAACTGAGATTAAAGGGCTTATATACGATCGGAAATGGAGTTCTCAGCTAAATAAGCTTGATGTTGCAATTAAATGTGGAAAAGATTTACTTGAAACTATAAATAAGTCTGATGTTGAAATTCAGCACGACCAGCACGATTCGGATGAACGTATTGAACGAGATGAAGAAGATTCAGTATCCACTCTCATATATGGAGCCTCGGGAAGCAATCGGAACGATAATCCGGCTTGTGGGATAGCTTTCCGTCAATGGCTATCTAAAGTTTAAATGTGAATTCAATTCTTTCTTGGCAAGAATCGAGGCTTGGAACTTAAGTTCAAAGCTTCGATTAGTTTTAATACTTATACGTTGATGTTTTTGTAAGTGAAATAGAATAAATTAAGTTGGCGGTATGGCTAATGAAAAAAGAGTATAGTGAATATAGAGTGTTTCCTCATAGCCTAAACCTTTCGAAGGAGGATAAATACAACTCGTAATTATATTGGCTGTACCGCTTGACTTTTTTATTTGATAATTACAGAGCTTAAATTTTCTCGCTATTACACCAAATTTTTGCATTTCATATTAATAATCAGCGAAGAGGCTGTCTCAAAATAGCATTTGAGACAGCCTCTTCACTGTAATGATGTAGAAACGGTGCAATCTTATTCGTTTAGTAATGACTTTTGCGCTTCTCTTACTTGTTCAAATGTGAATTCGTTCAGGATTGAATCTTTGTAGATACAAATTTCATCATTAAATAAATTGCCAATACTTCCCTGATGTGTGTGATTTATTTCTTTGTTTGGTTTGAAGTTTCCGGCTTCTATTTGTAAACCCACTTGCTTGTAAGCATCGCGGAAAGGAGTTCCGGAAAGCGTGAGCCTATTTACCTCTTCAACACTAAATAGATAGTCGTAGCGAGTATCTGTCAGAATTTCGGTATTCACTTCTACCTGATCCATCATCATAGCTGTCATTTCAAGGCAATCAGTCAATTCGGCAAATGCTGGTACAAAGACTTCTTTGATAATTTGAAGATCGCGGAAATATCCTGATGGAAGATTGTTCGTAATCATCATGATTTGCTGCGGTAAAGCTTGAAGCTTATTACATTTTGCCCGGGTAAGCTCAAAAACATCCGGATTTTTTTTATGCGGCATAATGCTCGAACCAGTAGTGAATTCGTCGGGCAAACGTATAAATCCGAAATTTTGAGAAGTGAACATGCAGGCATCAAAAGCAAGTTTAGCAACGGTAGCGGCAACGCTTGCTAAAGCATTGGCAACAGTGCGCTCCATTTTTCCACGTCCCATTTGTGCATAAACCACATTGTAGTTCATGGTGTCAAAGCCCAGCAAGTCGGTAGTTAATTGACGGTTTAGTGGAAATGATGATCCGTACCCGGCAGCAGAGCCAAGCGGGTTACGATTGGTAATTTTCCATGCCGAAAGTAATAATTGTAAATCATCTGCAAGGCTTTCGGCATAAGCGCCAAACCAGAGTCCGAATGACGATGGCATAGCCACTTGTAGATGAGTATAACCTGGCAGTATAACTTCTTTGTATCGATTACTTTGCGAAATAAGTACTTCGAATAAATCATTGACAGCCGAAACAGTTTTTTCAATTTCGGCACGGGCAAATAATTTTAAATCAACCAGCACCTGATCGTTTCGAGAACGCCCGCTATGGATTTTTTTGCCCATGTCGCCCAGTTTTCGGGTGAGAAGCATTTCTACCTGCGAGTGAACATCTTCCACACCTTCTTCAATGATAAATGTTCCTTTTTCAGTGAGTTGGTATATGCTCTTTAATTCGGCAAGTAATTGTTTGAGTTCATCGGCTTGTAACAATCCAACCGATTCTAACATGCGGATATGAGCCATTGATCCAAGAACATCGTATTTGGCCAAAAAAATATCCATTTCACGGTCACGACCCACTGTAAATGCTTCAATTTTAGCATTTACCTGTGTGCTTTTTTCCCAGAGTTTTGTTGCCATTTTGTAAGTTTAGTGCAATGTAGGTTTTATTGATTTAATGCTTTTGCCAGCATATCTGCAATTACATTTATTCCTTCTTTCAGTTTCTTATCTACCATCATTTTTATCATGGTTGGCAGTTCGGCTTTCAACGTTAGTTTTAAATGTGTGTTCTGCTCATCTGCTGGTTTTAATTGAATCCATACATTTACTTGCACAGGTGCATGTTCCGAAGCCAGCTTGATAGTTTTAAACGGTTCACGCTCAATAATGCGAAACCCCACTTTGCCTAAGCCATCCACCGAAAATGTGCAGCTATCAGCATCGAACTGGATATCTTTTACTTTGTCTTTTAAATCCTTGTTTTCCTGAATTTTCTTTAAGTTATTCAGGTCGCTAAGTATGCCAAAAACCACTTCTTCGGACGAAGAAATGGTTTTTATATCGCTTTCGTATGTTGTCATCGATTTTACAGTTAAATGAGTTACAATTGACTATCGGATTGTCAAAGCCTAAGTCTGGCTGCAATCTCTTCAGCAATGAAACGATTTCGGGATATTTATGTTCAATTGTAGTTATTCAGCTCTCCAGGTTGATGGGCTTTGACGCCATTCCTGTAAGGTTTCAATATCGTCGGCAGCAATATAGTTTGTAGCCAATGCTTCAGCCAATACAGCATCGTAGCTACACAATGTAGTGAGTTTTACTTTTGCTTTTTTGAATTTTTCTTCTGCAACCGGAAATCCGTAGGTGAAAATAGCTAACATTCCAAGCACTTCAGAACCGTCGTTTCTGATTGCATCTACCGCTTTGAGACTGCTTCCGCCGGTTGAAATAAGGTCTTCGATAACCACTACTTTTTGGCGTGGACGCAAATCACCTTCAATCATATTTTCCAAACCATGATCTTTAGGCGTTGGGCGTACATAAACAAATGGCAACCCTAATTCATCGGCTACAAGGGCACCCTGAGCAATCGCACCAGTAGCAACACCTGCAATAACTTCCACATCCGGATACATTTCTAAAATTAAACGAGAAAGTTCAATTTTGATAAAACTGCGTGTTTGTGGATACGAAAGTGTTTTGCGATTGTCGCAATATATAGGTGATTTCCAACCAGAGGCCCATGTGAAAGGGTTATTTGGTTGTAACTTGATTGCTTTAATTTTTAGTAGTTTTTCGGCTACGGCTTTTTCTAATGTTTTCATTTTTAGTAGTTTTTTTTTAGAAGAAAGTGTCGGATGGTTGTGAAATATATCTGACTCTTTCATTTTGCAAAAGTACGGAAACAAGTTGAGACAAAAAACATAAATATATATATTTAAAAACATTTTTTTTGCAATTAAACCATATATAAATGCACCATTCTGTAAAAGTAAAAAATGAATTTCTATTTTCTTACAAATAAAGGAAATATTGATCTATAATCAATGATTAAACTGTAATTTTATTCTAAAAATATTGTGTATTTGCAAAACTAGTCCTTATTTTATGGAACTTTTGAAATCACAATAGTGTTACTTAATTTTAATATTTCTTTTTTTTGTACTTTTACAAAGTAATTCATAATTGATATCAATGAAAAAGAACATTTTAATATTGACAATTTGTTTTTCGGCTTTTTCGGCTTTAATGGCTCAAAAAGTTGGTTTGGTACTAAGTGGAGGTGGGGCAAAGGGTATAACGCATATTGGTGTTATTAAAGCTCTTGAAGAAAATAATATACCTATTGACTACGTGACGGGAACTTCAATGGGCGCTATTGTTGGTGGTATGTATGCCATGGGTATGAGTCCGGATCAAATGGCTACTTTCTTAAAATCAGATGAATTTAAATATTGGTCGAATGGTGAAGTAGAGTCGAATTATATCTATTATTACCGAAATGCTGATCCGAACCCTAAGATTATGGAAATTAATTTTAGGATAAATAATTTAGATTCCATTGACCTGAAATCATATATATTGCCCACCAATTTGGTTTCTCCACGTCAAATGAATTATGCTTTTATCCCTTTGTGTGCACGTGCTAATGCTGTTGCGGGGGGTGATTTTGACAAACTTTTCATACCTTTTCGTTGTGTTGCATCCGATATTTATAAAAAGGAACCGGTAATTTGTCGGTCTGGCGTTTTGGGTGATGCCATTCGGGCGTCCATGACCTTCCCTTTTGTGTTTAAGCCCATTGTTGTTAATGACAGGTTATTGTTTGATGGAGGTATTTATAATAATTTCCCGGTTGATGTGATGCGAGCCGATTTTAAACCGGGTTATATTATTGGAAGTGTAGTTGCTAATAATCCGCGTAAACCTGATGTAAGTGATATTGTTATGCAGGTTGAGAATATGATTATGAGCCGTACAGATTATACAATCCATAAAAAAGAAGGTTTATTATTGCAGTTTGACATGAGTAATGTTAAGACTTTTGATTTCTCGAGGGTTGATGAATTGGTTAAGCTTGGATATGATTCAACAATGGCTCATATTGCTGAGATAAAAGCGAAGGTAAAGCGATCGATACCAGCTGGAGAGCTTGCTGAAAAGCGAACTGAATTTGTCAAGCGATTTCCGGAGATTAATTTTCAGAACGTAACAGTTATGGGTGTTGATAGCCTTCAGAGAAGATATGTGGAACATGTTCTTCATCATCGAAATGAGACATTTACGCTGAATGAATTTAAAGAAGCTTATTTCAAACTTATTTCGGACGATATGATTCTCGAAGTGTTACCACATGCAATCTATAATTCGAGTACAGGAAATTTTGACTTGCAATTAGATGTGAAAACGCAAGATCACTTAAAAGTTTTACTTGGCGGGAATGTGTCATCATCTACTTCTAATCAGGCTTATTTTGGGCTAACGTATCAAAACCTGACTGAGTATGCTCAGTCAGCTTATATTGATGGTCAGTTTGGGAAAATGTATAATGGTTTGGGATTAGGTACCCGAATAGAATTTGCTACACAAAATAATTGGTACTTAAAATTAGGGCTGGTGCTTCATAAGTTTGATTATTTTGATGGTAACCGTCTTTTTTATATTGATGACCGAACTGCTAACTTTAGTCAAAATGAGATGTATAGTCGACTGAGTGTTGGTTTTCCAGTCACAATGAAAGGTCGACTGGAGTTTGGTTTAGGGTTTGCAAAATTGGCTGATTATTACGTTCAGGATAGAACACAGGCAACTTCAGATACTAAAGAAGATAAAAGTAGTTTCTCAGTAGGAAGTGTGTTTGGGCGTATTGAAAGTTATACGCTTAATGGTCTTATGTTTCCAACTCAGGGTCATAACTACACTTCATCGTTTCAATTGTTAGGAAGTGAGGAGAATTTTAGATCAGGAGATCGTCCTGAAACGAGTGAATCGGATAAATTCGATTTGTGGTTTCAATACAGGGGTAAATATGAACGCTATTTCCCATTGAGCAAGCATTTTACACTTGGTGTGTACAGCGAACTTACTTTTTCGACCCGAAAATTGCTCCAAAATTTCACAATTAGTCAAATACAGGCTCAGGCATTTCATCCCACTCCACACAGTAAGACTGTTTTTAATAGTGCCTATAGTGCTAATCAGTATGGAGCCATCGGTTTAAAACCTATTTTTAATATTACAAAGCAACTCCAATTTCGTAACGAAGTTTACTGGTTTGCTCCGTATCAGTCTATATTCAAGGCGGCTGATAATACCGCATATTACTCCAAGCCATTCTATTCGTCAGAATTTATGGCAGAAACGTCAATGGTTCTGGACTTTAAAATAGCCTCGGCCAGTATGTTCCTGAATTATTATAGTTCAGCTGTGAGTCATTGGAACTTTGGGATTAATATCGGATTTTTGATATTCAACAATAAGTTTCTGGAATAAAAATTCCAATCGTCAGCGTAATACAATAATTTAGGTGTATTTCTCAAAAAATGTATAAATCCAACCGGTTTCTCCCCCGAAAAAAAACTTTTGTTGATTAAAATACGTACTTTTGTGTCCGTTTCAAAAAGTGGAACGCTTTTTGTTTTAAAATAAAAAACGTAAGTACTCGTTATTAAAATATCTTTTAATCAAATAAGTATAAAAATGATGCTTTCACTCATTCTTCAAGCCACACCGGCCGTTGATTCTATTCACTCGGCTGTAAATTCCATTCCGGTTGTAGCTCAACCAGCTGTTGTTTCTCTTTGGGATATTATTCAAAAAGGTGGGATTATTATGATTCCAATTGGGATTCTTTTTGCAACTGCCATCTATATTTTTATCGAGAGATATATTACAATTCGGGCAGCTTCGGCTAGCGAAGGCACATTTATGAATGACATTCAGAACATGATTGAAGCCGACAAAATAGATAAAGCGTTGGATCTTTGCGCAAAAACGAGTCAACCTATTGCTCGTATGGTGGAAAAAGGGATTAAGCGTATTGGCCGACCTATCAAGGAAATTGAAGAATCAATTGAAATTGTAGGTAAATTTGAGGTCTACGAATTGGAACGCGGATTACCAATTTTGGCTGTAATTGCCGGTATTGCCCCGATGTTTGGATTCTTAGGAACTATTTTGGGTGTAATCAAGATATTCTTTGACATTTCACAAACCAGCGATGTGAGTATTGGTGCCGTGTCTTCGGGTCTTTATGTAAAAATGGTGTCGAGCGCTTCGGGTCTTATTGTAGGCATTCTAGCGTATGTTTTTTATAACTGGCTCAACATAAAAGTGGCTAAAGCAGTGAATAAAATGGAACGTAATGCAATGAATTTCATCGATTTTTTACAAGAACCTAACAAATGAAATGAGTCCCAGCAATTGGGGCAAATTCCATCTGACCATTCAAGAACAACCATTATCAGATGAATCTACAGTCAAAAAATAAACCAACAGCAGAAATTTTTACTTCTGCTATGAACGATATTATGTTTTTCTTAATGTTGTTCTTTATTATTGTGTCGACTTTACTCAGCCCAAATGTAATTAAGCTGAGTTTGCCGAGCGCTAAGAATTCTCAATCATTGCACAAAAAAGAGATTCTACTTTCGGTAAACAAAGATTTGCAATATTTTGTCAACAATAAACAGATTCCTTTTGATCAGTTACAGAATGTGTTAGCTGCAGAAAGTGCTAAGGATAAAGAGGCTTTCGTTGTTTTGCGCTGTGATAATACGCTGGCTATTCAACAGTTGGTTAATGTATTGGAAATTGGTAATAAGCTCAATTTAAAAATGATTTTGGCTACCAGAAAGGAATAGTTTAGACCAATTTATTGAATACATTTGTTCACCCCTTTCTGTGAACATTCAAAATAACAGTTTGAAGCTGGTAAACGATGATTTCTCATAAATATTTGAAAAGCAACTTTATAGCAGCTATCGGCACAGTTTTTATACTTTTATTGCTGTTCGGTTTGCTCAGCCTCGAATTCGCAGGAGAACAATCATCCCATTTGTCTGACGCTGATTTAGAAAACCTGGAACTTCAGATGGAGAATATGACTCCGGAGAATGTTCAATTAACACCGCCCGGCAAAGACCCTTTGTCCGAAAAAAACGATAAATCTTCCGAAAGTATTTCAAAGGAGAAAGGTTCGTTAAAGCCTCAGCATACTGAGCCGCTGGAACGTACTGAAGCAGATCAGGAAGAGCAGGCACTTGCCAATCCCGATACTATTCCAACCCCAAAACCTGAATTAGTCCAACTTGTAAAGGTTGATTCAGTAAAAGAGATTGCCAAAGATTCTACTATATTGGCGCAGATTAGTAATTTGCAAAAAACATCTACCCCACAGTCGGATGCTGCCAGCAAGCGATATCAAAAAGAACGTGATAAATTTAAGTTTTATCAGCAGAACTACAAAAACATCCGTAACTTCAAAAAAGTCTATCCTTATGCTCTTAAAACGCGTGAGATTATTGAGAACCTGAATAAGCAATTGAGTACTATGACGAATGAGTCAGAAAAAAAACAGCTTATTAAGACCACGGAAAAAATGCTTTTCAAGGAATATGAAACAGCAGTGCGGACCATGACAACTTCTCAGGGGAAATTATTGCTTAAACTGATTGCTCGTGAAACCAATAAGACAGGTTACGACATTATAAAAGATTATAAAGGTGGTTTTACAGCATCGTTTTGGTACGGTGTAGGCAAAATTTTTGGAACCGACCTGAAAACCCAATTCCATAAGGAGAAGGAAGACTCTATTATTGAAAATATCCTGACAAAGTACAAGGATAAAGAGTTGTATTAATCACCTTTATGTAGTCAACTTTACTGAAAAAAGGCAGTTACCCGTTTTCGGATAACTGCCTTGGTCTTGAAACTGCAAAAATCGTGTGTTCTATTGTTATTCTTCTTCTTTTTTGGTTGCTTCGTATTCTTTAAGCAACTTATCCTGTATATCCATTGGTACTAATTCGTAACTGGCAAATTTCATGCTGAATGAAGCACGACCTCCTGTTAGTGAACTTAAAGTAGTTGAATAGCTGCTCAATTCTTTCAAAGGAATCTTTGCCGACAACTTTTCATACCCTTTTTCACTTTCCATGCCCATAATAATAGCACGGCGGCCTTGTAAATCGCTCATTACGTCACCTAAGCGGTCGGATGGGGCTTGTACAACTACATCGTAAATCGGTTCAAGTAGTTTTGGCCCAGCGTCTTTAAATGCAGCAGAGAAGGCGTTTCGACCGGCTAAACGGAACGAAATTTCGTTTGAATCAACTGGGTGCATTTTTCCGTCATAAATAATTACACGAACATCGCGGGCATACGAACCGGTAAGCGGGCCTTGTTCAATGCGGTCCATTATACCTTTCAGAATTGCCGGAACAAAACGCGCATCGATGGAACCACCCACAATACTATTGATAAGCACTAATTTACCACCCCAATCCAACTCTATTGTTTGAGAATCGCGATTACTGATTTTGTATTCCTGACCCGCAAAACGGAAAGTGTCCGGAAGTGGCATACCATCGTAGTATGGTTCAATAATCATGTGAACTTCACCAAATTGGCCTGAACCACCTGATTGTTTTTTATGGCGATAGTCGGCGCGTGCATTTTTTGTAATGGTTTCACGGTATGGAATTCTTGGTTCTTTGAATTCAATGGCAATTTTGTCGTTGTGTTCCACTCTCCATTTCAGTGTGCGAAGGTGAAACTCGCCTTGCCCGTATAAAATGGTCTGTTTCAATTCTTTCGACTGCTCAATCACCCAGGTTGGATCCTCTTCGTGCATACGAGTCAGTATTTCACTGAGTTTTTCTTCATCTGCTTCCGACGCTGCTCTAATGGCGCGGCGGTATTTTGGATCGGGATATTTAATTTCTTTGAAATCGTATTCGCAGCCTTTTATGTTTAAGGTATTACCAGTGCGTGTGTCTTTTAGTTTTACGGTTGCGCCAATGTCTCCGGCTACAATTTCGTCTACTTTAGTGCGAATCTGTCCTGCAACTGAAAAAATCTGGCTAATACGTTCTTTTGAACTACGATCAACATTTACTAAATCGTCGCCTTCTTTGAGCTTTCCACTCATTACTTTGAAGTACGATACTTCGCCAATATGTGGTTCAACGCTGGTTTTAAACACATAAATGCTGGTTGGGCCAGTAGTATCCGGAGCAATTTCAATGCCGTCGCATGTTTGTGGTTTCTTGGTCTGGCTTACACTTGGAGAAACGTTTCCAACAAATTCCATCAAGCGGCGAACACACATGTCTTTACCGGCACAAACGCAGAAAACGGGAAACATATCGCGGTGAACCAATCCTTTGCGGATACCAACGCGCATTTCTTCTTCCGACAATGATCCCTGATCAAAGAATTTCTCCATCAGCTCTTCATCATGCTCGGCAGCAGCTTCTACCAAAGCGTTGTGTAAATCCTGAGCCTTTTCAAGTTGGTCGGCAGGAATTTCTAATACATCTGGAACACCACCTTCGGGTTTCCAACGATACATTTTCATTTTCAGTACGTCAATAACTGCGTTGAATTGTGGTCCAACGGTTACCGGATATTGAATTTGCACTATTTTACTGCCAAAATTCTCTTTGAGCTGTTCCAATGTTTTATCGAAATCGGCTTTTTCCTGATCGAGATGGTTGGTAACAAAAATAACCGGTTTGTTGAATTTCTCGGTGTAACGGAAGTGATTGTTGGTTCCAACTTCTACGCCATATTGCGTGTTGAGAAGGATGAGAGCAGTATCGGTTACGTTGAGTGAGGTAACAACACCACCAATAAAATCGTCGGAACCCGGACAGTCAATGAAATTTAATTTTTTCTCTTGCCATTCTGTTTGAATAATGGTGGAGAATACAGAATAGCCATACTCTTTTTCAACGGGAAAATAGTCAGAAACAGTGTTTTGTCCATTGACAGTGCCTCTGCGTTTTATAACTCCACTCTCGAAAAGCATAGCTTCTACAAGAGTGGTTTTCCCGGAGCCGGAACTTCCCAGCAGTGAAATGTTTTTGATTTCATTCGATTGGTATACTTTCATAATGTATTAAAATTTAAAGAATTAATACTTAAAAATAAGGTAATTTTGTGTGATATAAAATCGAATGGCAATGTATGAAATCTCTCTTAAAAGTAGAGTTGGGTTTTGTATGTTTTACAACATGGTTTTTAAGAGAAATAACATTCCCCGATAAAGATGAACCTTGCCGGGGAAATTATTGTATTAATTTGAAGATTAAAGTTGCGGATTTAGCTCCAACTTAAGTTTTTTTGGTAATCCGGCAACCACCAGACTGTAGGAGTGTTGAATTAGCTCACAGAGCAAGGCTCTTGATATTGATGGATCTATTAGGACGGTGTTCCAATGTTTTTTGTTGAAATGCCAGGCAGGTACAATGGCAGAATAGTCCTCGCGTAAGCTTATGGCTTTTTCCGGATCACACTTAAGAGTTATTTGTGTTTCCGGATTGTCGAGCGGTATTAAGCCAAACATTTTGCCCTGTACTTTTAGCACCAGCGTTACTTCATCAAATGGAAAATGTTCTGTAGCTCCGTTTAAAGCCAAACAATAGTCGCGTAGTTCTTCTATGTTCATAATTCTTTTTTTAGAATTAAATTTATAGCTTTATAAAGATTCTTTTCTGGTAGAGTAAATGTCCGATAAACCAGTTTAATGATAATCCAATCAGAAATAGCAATAATGATCGTCGGAACAGTTTTGCGAAGGTCTGACCAGATAATTTGAAGTCAAATTTTGCATACGATAGATACATGGAAACACCCATGATAAACATGAAAAATGGAAATACAAGGTCGGTTGGTGTTAGACCGTTCCATTGGGCATGTTCAAGTGGTGTGTAAATACTTCCCCAACTTCCGGGGTTATTCACCAGAATCATGCCTGCGATAGTAATGCCCCGCAAAACATCGAGTGCGAGTAGGCGCGAAGAAGTTATTGGGGCTTGCTTTGACATAGGAGTCTGATGATTAGATTTTTTGAATGATTGATTGTGCAAATATACAAAAACATCAAACTATTTTGAATTTAATTTCAAAATGAGCTTGATGTTTTTTGTGGTTAATAATAGTCCAGTGCTTAAACAAGCTAGATATCTCTACTGCATTTCACTTCTAGGTTATTTGTCAATCAATAAGCGTTATGATTACTGATGCGAACTTGACAAGTACTATCTTTCTCAATTACTAAATTGCTAATACTATCTAAGCTCAGAAATTCGGATTTATTGGATAGTATAGCGTTTACGGACTTAACATAACAGTTATTGATTATCATTGCATTGTCTGACTTTAATGATAAGTTGTTTAATTTGGCTTTGTTAATTTTAATTTGGGCGCTGTCACTAGCAATTATTGCCAAATTGAATATCTTTTGATTAAACTCCTTATTTTCATTACTGTAAGTGACATTGTAATGTAATTTACCACCTATCATTTTAATCATCAGAGAATCAGGAACGAAATTATTTATACCTATCCATAAAGGCTTGTTCCCAATTATTGATCTTATCTCTTTACATTTCACAGTTATCCAAAGCTTACTATAAATGTGCAATGTGTCATTAATTACTTCATACAATTTCTTTGGAAGTGTTGTGTTCTTAGAATATTCTATTTTTATCAGCATACTATCCGATTTATCTATCTGAAAATTTGATCCTTTCTCACCAACAACTACTTTGAACTGCGGTAGTTTGAATTCCTTGTAGGCAATATTCTTTTCGACTTCTTTTTTATGCTTTTTAGCGTCTATAAATAAGAAAAGCAGCCCGCTGATAATGAAAATGGCAAAGCCTATGATAATTATATTACTTGTTTTCATTGTTTTTCGTTTTCTTTAATTGCTATTAGTAAGTCATTTAAATCTTTTGAGTTTAGCTTGAGAAGTTTTATCTTTTGAATGAATGTAGGAAGTTCATTGTCGAAGAACTCGGTCTTTTCTGTAGCACGAATCAATTCAATGGCATTTTCTGAAACAAAAAAGCCTATACCTCTTTTATTAGTGATTATACCTGCATCTTCCAAAATGGAATAAGTGCGTAAAAGAGTGTTGCGGTTCACTTCAAACTCAATAGCAAGGTCGCGCACTGAAGGTACCCTTTCGCCAGGTGGTAATGTGCCAGCGAGTATTTGATGACAAAGGTTTTCTGCTATTTGCTGAAAAATACCTTTGGTCGATTTAAAATCTATGCTCATAGCTGTTTTTCTTTAAGTTTGAAGTAACCTAGTGGCAGTAAAAATAGGGGTGCTATATAGGCTATAGAATTTTGAAATATTTCGTTATTGCTATAACCATTAGGTAATAAGTAATTCGTATCGGCGGTTCTAAATCCGACAATTTCTGGATAGAAAAGGTGAGAAAAGCACACCATTAAAACAACAAGTAAGTATATTCCAGCAACGAGTGAAACTGCTGTATTAATCAAACCCAGTTTCCGAAAGAAAATTTTTACCGAAAACAAAAACATACCTGCAGAAAAGAAAGTCATAATTAACCCAATTCCTTCAAATAACCTCCAGTAAGTGATAACTGGATATGTTGTTTTAATCAATAACATAGAGTAATGGAATTTTTCAATAAAAGCATACTTCTCTGGTCCTGCTAATTGTCCATTGATGTTTTTTAAATGACTTAGGGCAGCTATACGTGCTAAATGTGCGTCCACCCAGAAAATACATAAAAATAATACTATTCCTGCAATGGCACGAATGACAAACTGACTTAGAAATTTTTCAAATATTGATGCCGGTACAAGCAGGTAGTTGCTAACATTTACTTTATTGCTAAGCTCGGAAAAGGCTGAGCCAACGAATGCTCCGAGCCCTAATAGGCACATCGTAAAAAAAGTAACATACCTTGAAGCGTCACATTTATAACTTGGGTTACTTTCTGAATAATTAGGCATTTGCATATATATAATAACAAAGCCTAAGACAAATGCACCGACAATTGTTAGCAGATATTTCTTATGGTTAAGTAGAATGTCGTTACGCAAAAGCAGATAAAACCGGCTGAAACTGAAAAAATTATTTGAGCTCATAATGACTTGGGTTTAAATGGATTTATTGATAATAGCATTAAATAAGAGTTCCAAATCGATGCTTGATTCGTTGCCAACAGAAGCAGAAACTATAATTTTTTGACCCATCGGGCATTGCTCGTGATAAAGCAGGTTTTCTATCCCTATTAACGATGGCACCAGATCGAAATACAATTTCTGAGTTATCTCATCAATGTTTTCCTGATAAATGATTGAACCATTATCTATAACTACTACTTTGTCAATAACAGTGTCGATGTCTTTAACTTGATGTGTGGAGATAATTACCAGTTGTTCATCGGTGACTGAGCTAACCAGAATTTTACGAAACTGGCTTTTGGACGGAATGTCCAGGCCATTAGTTGGTTCGTCGAAAACCAACATTTTGCAATTGGTAGAAAGTGCAAAAGCAATCAAGAATTTCTTACGCTGTCCATGTGAGAGTTTGTTGAGGTACGATGGCGCTTGCAACTCAAACTCATCAAAAATGTCGTTGAGCTTTTGTTGATCGAACTGTGGATAAAGAGGACTGAAGGCTTTCACATAGCACGAAATGCTAATGGGTGGAAATGAAAACTCTTCGGGAACCATGTAAATGTCTGCCAGGTAATTCGGATTCCTGTCGAAAGGACTAAATCCATTTACATTGATTACACCTTGCTTGGGTTGAATTAATCCCGCAATCAGATTTAGCAGCGTGGATTTTCCTGCACCGTTTTTTCCGAGTAGTCCCACAATGCGTCCACTTTCTAACTCCAGCGAAAAATCGTTGAAGAGTGGCGACTTTTTTTTGTAATAAAACGAAAGATTTTTAATGTTGATCATGGCATAATAGTTTAGTGACCTATGTTTCTATGTCACAAAGAAACGAACAATATTTTTATTGACAAAATAATATTGAAAATATTTTTATAATTAATTTTAAAGTGCTGTTATTTAAAGCTTTGTGTGTAACTAAAACGCGCATTAAATGGATTTACTCCATATTAATGCGCGTTTTTGAGATATGTTTGACAAAACAAGTTACAAAACTACCGTAAATCCACCGTTTGGTTTGATGGTAACTTCTAGTTTGTTGTTGTTGATTGTTGCCTGTTGTTGAATAAAGTTGCGGTTGGTTTCACCATCAGTTATCAGCGTTATGGATTTTGTGCCAATTTTCAATGAAGACAAATCAAGTGTCAGTTTTTGAGCCTCTTTTTGCGAATTGATTCCTGCCAAATACCATTTTCCACCGCTTTTTCGTGCCATAACTACGTATTTCCCAGGAAAACCATCTATCAGTTTTACATTGTCCCAATGGCGTGGCAGCATTTGCATATAGGTTTTTACATAATCCGGCTGTTTGGCCATACTTTCCGGAATTTCCACATAATGGCTAACGCCCGATTGAAGTATCACTGTTAAAGCTATTTCAAAACCGTTGCTTGTGCGGCGTTTTTTGCCAACTATTTCGCCAAAACAAACCGGTGTAAAGTCCATTGGGCCAACCACGTTACGTGCATAGGGCATCATAGTCAGGTGACGAGGAGCTTTGTCGGTATCTTTTTGATCGAAAGTGGTAAATTCAAACCCACGGATCGACTCCATTGAGACCAGGTTTGGGAAAGTACGCGACCAACCACGAGGAACTGTTGTTCCATGAAAATTTACAATTAAATGAAAGTCGGCTGCATCTTTCATCATGTCGTAGTAATATTGTATAGCCGATTGTCCATCGCCCGGCCAAAAATCTACTTTTACTCCGGCTATTCCCATTTCATGAATACGTTTGAATTCCGCACGACGTGCTTCGCGTTCTACCAAAGCACCTTTGGGCGAATATTTGGTTGTATTCCAATCGCCTGAAGAATTATACCAGAGAATTAAACCCACATTTTTTGTTTTTGCATAGTCGGCCAATTCCTTGATTTTATCGTAACCAATACGTCTATCCCAGTCTGCGTCGATAAGGCAATAGTCCCATTTCATGTCCGAAGCGTAGCCAATAAATTGTTTTGACGTTTCGTAATTTACCGATTCGTCGTGCAATACTCCCCAGCTCCACGAAGCAATACCGGTTTTTACCCAACTGTAATCCACTGTTTTTTCGGCAGGTTTTGCAAGGTCAGAAACCAGTTGCGACTCAACTACTGTGGCCAGTGAGCCAACCACAATTACTCGCCAAGGCGAAGTGATATTTGCCGAAACAGGATATTCAGAGTCGGTGGCTTTTACAGTTTCGCCTTTTTGCGGAAAGTCAATAGAATACTCCCCATTTGGAGAAAGATGAGATAAATGAGTTCCGACATAATCCGGAGTCAACCCCGCTTCGGTAATTAACACCCAGCTATTTGTAGTTTTAAATAATGCTGGAAAAGTCCAGCCAACTCCCAATGTTGAAGGAGTGCCAACGGGCACTTCATATTCGTATTGTTCTTCGTAACTTGGTTGAGTTTGGCACCAACCGTCTTTAACTTTGGCATAAGGATGCATCCATGCTTTAGTGCTTGCCTCGAATTTGAAAGAGGTTTTTTCCGTTTTTACGGCAATTGGACTTGTGCTACTTTGTAAATAGCGGAAAGCTACACCTTCGTTGGTGGCTTTGAACTCAATAGTCAGTGTTTTTTTATTGGCATTTATCACTGTTAAACTATTGCAATTGGCAGTATAAGTGCGGTTTGCGCGTTTTTCGGCAGGAGTGCTGTATGTTTCAGTCAGTTTGCTGATTTTTCCAATTGATTTAATTTTCAATCTGGAACTAAAGTCAACATCGCCAGTCAATCCCATTTGTGATGGCAATATCACGGCTTTATTGTTCTTTTTCAGTTCGTATTGTAATTTACCTTCGTTGTTCAGCGATGCTTGAATGCAAAGTGTCCCATCGGGTGATTTTAGGGTCAGCTTATTTTGAGCTGTAAGCATTGTGAAAAATGTGAGAAGTACGAGCGAGAAAAAATGTTTCTTCATGTATGAGTATTTATTTGTTGACGAATTAAATTCTATTAATGGCACACAAAAATAATGAAATTAATTATATCATTCAATCGCCAAAGGCAATTCTTTGATGGTGTTAATTCTGTTCGAAGTCTTATGTAGTTTGGTGAGCATTTCATTTATTTCTTCCTGATAATCGACCTGATAATCGGGGTGAAGTTTCTTTGTAACAAGTTTAATAAGCCTTTTCAGAAGCAGGCCAACTTTGTAGTCGTAACCCGAAACTCTGGCACCAAAAACTAGTGTCGGGTTTTTAAATTGCAGTTTTAATACAAAAAGCACCAAATCGGCTTCCAATTTTTTGCTTTTTGTCTCAATGGTAAATTCATTGATCCGCTTTACACAGGCATTTAATTTTTTTACAAGCTGTTTTAGTTCTGTGCTTCCTTTATATTCCTTCTGGCAAAGTACCTCAATATCTTCTATAGCTTCTTCAAAAAGGGTTTGCTCACCCCCATCTTTGTCAAGAAAATTTACCAATAAAAACTCGTAATTATAGCGTTTACCTGCAAGTTTAAGCACCATTTCGGCCAACTCCTTTTTAGAAAGATGCGCTAGTTGTTCTTTTAGAATGGCTTTGCTGCGGGGCATGACTGATTTTATTGGTTAAGGATACAAAGATAGAAAAAGCAGGTGAAACTAATTCTGTCTGCTGAAAATATCCACTTTGTTCCAATTTAAGACCTACTGTAACGTTTCTGGCGCTCTTGCTAAAAGTTTTATGTTTAAATGAGCAGTGTTATAAAAAAATAAGTAATTTTGACTGATAAAAATTAAACAATAATATTGCTGTATATTAAATAGATACAGTAGTGTGCTATTATAAAAATTATTGTATGAAACGAATTTTGTTTTTCATTTGTGTTTTCTTTATTGCAGCTCAAATTATTGGTCAAGCTACTAACGATCAGGCTACTGTAGCTTTAAGTCAGGCTTCTGGTGTAGATAGTACAAAGATAAAGTCCGAATTGTTGGCCAAAAAGCACAGTAAGCACAAAAAGTTTATTCAGGTAACCGATACTCTTTCAAAAAGCGATTATTTGATGAGTATCGATCGGGTGAACGATAATTTAAATGATATTCGGGACAGCATTAAACTTGGTCAGGAGTTGGTGCAAACGAAACGACGTATTGACGAAATTTCAAGTAATATCAGCACAATCAGACTAAACTTTAAAGACCGGCGCTCTACCCTAAATGTCAAGAATCTGTATCTATATCAGAGCTTTGTGTCGGAGCTTGACGATGAAAATGACCGCATTATTTCTGGTCTTAATGGGATGTATAAGCGGGTTTCACATTCAAAAATCAGAATTAAAAAGGTATTAACGGATTCAATTTTCAAGAAAATATACGCTGATAGTCTGCTTCGCAATGCATTTGATAGCAAACTTGCTCGTTTAGAACGGAAATGGTCGAGGACCGATAGCACAACACGAGCCAATATGGATAGTTTGAACCAGCTCAAGATTAAAGCTGCCGAAAGCTCTATTGATTTGACCAATACGTTGAGCATGATTAATAGTCGACTAGATAAGGCCGATCAACAAGTTTTTAGTCAAGAAATTAATTATTTGTGGCAAGCTGACTCTTTAAAGACAGATTCGTCAAAAAGTTCGCGTGCAGTTTTGGGCAGCGAACGTAAGGCTATTAGCTATTATTTTAATCAAACGGCGGGTCAGAGAGCCCTGGTTTCTATATTGGGAATTTTACTTTTCCTTTGGTTGTTCCTGAAGCGGAAATTGTTGAAAACAATTAAGCAAATGCCTGATAAATATGCTTTTCTCCAGTTGAAATACATGAACAGCATGCCAGTATTGACTTTGCTGATAATTATATTTAGTTTAATGCCATTGTTAGATGCATACGCTCCAACATCATACATTGCTATAGAATACAGTTTTTTGCTGCTAGTTACTTCTGTTCTGTTTTTCAGAAATTCCGGATATCAGCATCGCTATTTGTGGCTCTCGTTGGTAGTGTTGTTTGGACTGAACATTTTTACCTATTTGCTGCTGGAACCCATATTTTTAACAAGACTATGGGTGATTGGGATTTATGTTGCGATTATTTGCGTTATAGCTAAGTTTATTCTGAATGTAGATAAGAAATTACCATATGCTAAATGGCTAAAAATAGCTGCTTATGTTGGGATCATTCTTACTGTATTGGCGGTTATTACAAATGTTTTTGGTCGTATCTCCCTTTCCTGGTTTTTCGGCATTGCAGGCGTTTTTGCATTGACTCAGGCAATCATTCTTACCGTATTCATAGATGCTATTCTTGAAGTTGTTTTATTGCAATTAGCAGTTACTCGACTAAAAAAAGGAATCGAGAAACCTTTCGATATTTCCATAATTACCAGTAAATTAAAAGTTCCACTTTTAATTATTGCAGGTGTTTTATGGGTGATAATGTTAGCTTCAAATCTGAATATTTATCATAGTTTGAGCATTCTGGTAGTAGATGCTTTGACACAAACACGAACTATTGGTAGTATTTCTTTTCGGTTGACCAGTGTATTGCTGTTTATTGCAATAATTTGGTTTGCACACATGTTGCAGCGTTTAATAAGCTTTTTGTTTGGCGAAACCGGATTGGAATCTGATGACATAAATTCAGCGACTAAAGCGCAACATTCTCGATTGCTTATTACCCGTTTGTTGGTGCTGATTGGAGGCTATTTGTTGGCAATTGCTGCCTCTGGGTTACCGATTGACAAACTTACATTCTTGCTCGGTGCATTGGGCGTGGGTATTGGTATGGGTTTGCAAAGCATTGTCAACAACTTTGTTTCCGGTATTATACTTATTTTTGATGGATCGCTTCAAATTGGTGACGAAATAGAGATAAACGGACAGGCTGGGAAGGTGAAGGAAATTGGTTTGCGAACCAGTACTCTAAGTACTTCTGAAGGTGCCGATGTTATTATCCCCAATGGCAATATTTTGTCCCAAAATATTGTAAACTGGACTTTTACAAATGATCAGAAACGGGTGAATATAGAGTTTTCGGTGTTTGGAAAAGAGCTTGATGCTAATGTTATTAATGAAATAATCAACAATACAATTAAGGATGTTCCAAATGTTGTTGCTCGCAGAAAACCGGTCATTTTATATACCAAGGTAACACTTAGAAGTTGTACGCTTACTGTGCGTTTTTGGAGTACCATTGGCGCTGCCGATGAGGTGAAAAGCACTGTTATGCTGGATTTGAATCGTGCATTCACCGATAAAAATATAGGTTTTAGATAAGTGATATCTATTGTTCAGATTTATTTGTCAATGTTCTTGTAGTTTAGATAACATACTGAGTAATAAAAAGAGAAAATCAAATATTCAAAAATTCATTATTTGTCTGTATCTTTGCACTCCCAAAAAGAAATCATCAATTACAAGATATGAAGCAATTTAAACGTACCACCGTAACCTCGGCTTTGCCTTATGCCAATGGACCTGTGCATATCGGTCATTTAGCCGGAGTTTATATTCCTGCAGATATTTATGTGCGCTACCTTCGCCTGAAAGGTGAGGAAGTGCTATTTGTCGGCGGATCGGACGAACACGGTGTACCTATCACTATTAAAGCAAAAAAAGAAGGTGTGACACCTCAGGATATTGTTGATCGTTACCACGGTATTATCAAAAAGTCGTTCGAAGATTTTGGAATTACTTTTGATATTTACTCGCGTACTACTTCCCAAACGCACAAAGAACTTGCTTCGGAGATTTTTAAAACTATCGAAGAAAAAGGTGGTTTTGTTGAAAAAACGAGCGAACAATACTTTGACGAAGCAGCACAACAGTTTCTTGCCGATCGTTATATTACAGGAAAATGTCCACATTGTGGCAACGAAAATGCGTATGGTGACCAATGTGAGGCTTGTGGAACTTCGCTGAGCCCAACTGATTTGATCAATCCAAAATCTGCTATAAGTGGCTCTGCTCCTGTAATGCGTGAAACAAAACACTGGTATCTTCCGCTCGACCAACACGAAGCTTGGTTGCGTCAATGGATATTGGAAGATCATAAAGAATGGAAACCGAATGTGTACGGACAGTGCAAAAGCTGGCTCGATATGGGTTTGCAGCCACGTGCTGTAAGTCGCGATTTGGATTGGGGAATTCCGGTTCCAGTTCCGGGTGCTGAAGGAAAAGTGCTTTATGTGTGGTTTGATGCACCTATTGGCTACATTTCAAACACTAAAGAATTACTTCCTGACTCTTGGGAAAAATGGTGGAAAGATCCTGAAACCAGATTATTGCACTTTATTGGTAAGGATAATATTGTTTTCCACTGTATAGTTTTCCCGGCCATGTTGAAAGCTGAAGGTTCCTATATTTTGCCCGATAATGTCCCGGCTAACGAATTTCTGAACCTGGAAGGTGATAAAATTTCTACTTCCCGTAACTGGGCGGTGTGGTTGCACGAATACCTGGAAGATTTCCCCGGGAAACAAGATGTTTTGCGTTACGTGTTGACTGCTAATGCTCCAGAAACCAAAGATAATGACTTTACCTGGAAAGATTTTCAGGCTCGCAATAATAATGAATTAGTGGCAATTTTTGGTAATTTCATTAATCGTGCATTGGTACTTACCCAAAAATACTACGACGGTAAAGTGCCCGCTTTGGGCGAACTGACCGATTACGATAAACAAACGCTCGAAGAGTTTGTGAACGTAAAAACCGATGTGGAAAAATTACTCAACAATTTCCGTTTTCGTGATGCTCAAAAAGAAGCCATGACTCTGGCACGTATTGGAAATAAATATCTGGCTGATACAGAGCCTTGGAAGGTGGCAAAAACCGATATGGATCGTGTGTCAACCATCATGCATTTGAGTTTGCAGATTGCAGCAAATCTGGCCATTGCATTTGAGCCATTCTTGCCTTTCACGTCAGCTAAATTGCGGACTATGTTGAATTTAGATTCGTTTAATTGGGCTGATTTAGGTAAAATTGATTTGTTGAAAACCGGAGCACAGCTTGGAACTCCTGAATTGCTTTTTGAGAAAATTGAAGACGAAACTATTGCTGCTCAGGTTCAGAAATTGCTTGATACAAAGATTGCTAATGAAGCAGCGTCTTACAAACCGGAACCAGTAAAAGAAAATGTAGCATTTGATGATTTCATGAAACTTGATATTCGTGTAGCTACAGTTCTCGATTGCCAAAAAGTTCCAAAAGCAGATAAATTATTGCAATTCCGTTTGGCCGATGGCATGGAAGAGCGTACTATCCTTTCCGGTATTGCCCAGTATTATCCAAATCCTGAAGAGTTGATTGGAACACAGGTTTGTTTTATTGCCAACTTTGAGCCACGCAAACTTCGTGGTGTGATGAGCGAAGGCATGATTCTTTCGGCGGAAGATGCTGATGGGAAGTTAGTTCTGATTCGTCCAAGTGTTAAAGTAACGAATGGTGTGGAAGTGAAATAAAATCTTCCATCTATAAATTTCATAACGGACAGTTTTCCAATTGGTAAACTGTCCGTTTTTTTTGTTGTATGAGCTTTTGTCGTTTTGAGTTTTAATTTGCTATAATTGCATAAAAATGATTGTAAAACAAGGAAAATATGTCATAAATGTAATTGTGTGTTGCGTTATATTGGAAATATGTCTATCTTTGCGCTGAAAATAACTTTTAATTATTAATGCGATATGTCTAAACAAAGTGTAGAAGAGTTACTTGCAAGAGGAAGCAAGGATAGAGAATTTCGGTTAAAATACGACAGCGTAATGACGAAAGAAAGATTTGTGGAAGTAGCACTAACCGAAGGTTATGATTTCACAGTGCAAGAATTAACGGCAGTTATTCGTGAAAACG
>Ga0302215_10000344_pt1 | contig 34840 bp, 21 predicted proteins | sample II_Fen_N3_1_FD_194580 | JGI IMG/M metagenome (GOLD analysis project Ga0302215, IMG submission 194580) | Peat permafrost microbial communities from Stordalen Mire near Abisko, Sweden - II_Fen_N3_1 | ecosystem: Environmental > Terrestrial > Soil > Wetlands > Permafrost | place: Sweden: Abisko... | reverse complement strand
AGCCCATGACGGAATCCGTCAGGAAGGCGCGCACCTCCTCGTGCCCGGTGTCAAGCTTCACCAGGTCGTGATGGCCGCTCCATCCCTGGTAGCCGAAGGGAAGTCCCCCGTCACTCCCGGACGGATCGAAGCCGGAGATCCAGGTCGCCCGAGGCGAGGCGCTCCCCAGCCGCGCCACCTCCTGCACCAGCGGGTGCGATCGTCCCACGTGGTTGAGCACGGCATCGAGCATGAGGTCGATCCCCTCGGCGCGCAGGCTGTCCGAGAGCGCGACGAGATCGCGGTCGGTCCCGAGCCTGGGGTCCACGCGCCGCAGGTCGACGGTGTCGTAGCCGTGCCGCTCCGAGGCGAAGACCGGCCCCAAAAGCAGGGTGTTCGCGCCGATCCGGTGCATCGCCGGGATCCAGTCCCGGATGCGGGAAAGCGGCGACGGCTCCCCTGCCCCGGTGCGCACGCTCCCGTCCAGGATCCCCAAGGTCCCCAGCGGATAGATGTGGTAGATGACGCGATCGCAGGCGTCCATGGCGGCTCCTTGATTATACATACCGTTAGGTATATTGATTTGCGCAAGAAAAGCGGCCGGGGAGCCGCCGAGGACAGGTCAGGAAAACAGGCCGTGCATGAAGTGGTGGACCACCCTGCGCACGAAGGCCTCGGTGGGATCGATGCTCCCCGCCAGCAGGAAGCCCACATATGCGTCGGCCGTCCCGACGAAGGACACCGCGTAGGGAAGATCCCGGCCCTTCATGTTGCCGTGATCCTTGGCCGCCGCCGCGAAGAAGGCCCGGGTCGCCTGGTGGAGGCGCTCGCTCACCGGACGCAGGACCTCATGCTCCTGGGAATCGGGAGGACTGAAGGCCAAGGCAAGGCGCAGACGTGCGAAGTCCGGCGTCTCCCGGGCGGCCCGCAGGAAGACCTCCATCCCCGCCGTCAAGGAGGCCTGGACATCCCCGCGGTAGCGGATCGCCTCGGCGAACCGCCCGACGAACGGCGCGTAGAACTCCACCGCGATCGCCTCGAGCAGGCCCCGCTTGCTGCCGAAGTGGTGGTAGAGGCTGGGCTTGGTGATCCCCGCCCCGAGGCAGATCTCCTGCACCCCCACCGCGTTGTACCCCCGGGCCGCGAACTCCCTCAGGGCCACCGCCAGGATCCTTTCCTTCGTGTCTTCCATGCCCATAAGATATACCGTTCGGTATAATCAAGCAAGGAAAAACGTCAGGTCCCGCAGAAGGTCCGGTACCCCGCCGCCACCTCCGCAGGGGCCGGCTCGGCGAAATGCTCCCCTCCCAGCAAGCTCGCGTAGGGCGCGCGAATCGCCCGCAGCAGCTGCCCGAACGGCCCGAGATCGCCCAGCCCAGCCGCGGACAGGGCATCCTCGACCCGGTGGTTGCGGGGGATCGTGACAGGATTTATCAAACGCACCGCAGCGGCACGGCGCCGGCCCGCCTCGACGGCATCCTCCTCCCCGTCCTCGAGGCGGCAGCGGTCGCGGTATCGCACAAGCCAGGCTGCCGGCATCGAAGGTTCCGGGAAGAGCCCTCGCAGCGGCGCCTCGTCGCCTTCGGCCACCGCACCGAGGGTACGCCACGCCGACGTGTAGTCCACCCGCGCGGCCCGGAGAAGCCCCAGGAAGTCCTCGGCCAGACGGCCATCCACCCCTTCCTGGCCCTCAAGGGCCTGCAATCCCAGCTTGCAGCGCCAACCCGCCAGGAGGAATTCCCCATGGACCTGCGGCCAGGCTTCGAGCACTTCCATCGCAAGCGCCACGCCACGTTCCTGGTCCGGCGCGAACAGCGGAAGCAGCGCCTCCGCCAGCCGCGCCAGGTTCCACTGCGCGATCCCCGGCTGGTTGCCGAAGGCGTAGCGCCCGTCGCGGTCGATGGAGCTGAAGACGGCGGCCGGATCGTAGCCTTCCAGGAAGGCGCACGGTCCGAAGTCGATGGCTTCGCCCGACACCGTCATGTTGTCGGTGTTCATCACCCCGTGGAGGAAGCCCACACCCATCCACTGCGCCACCAACGACGCCTGCCGACGCACCACCGCCTCGAAGAAGGCCAGGTAACGTCCCTCCTTTCCGGAAAGGTCCGGGTCGTGCCGTTGGATGGCGTGGTCGCACAGCACCTTCACCCGATCGGCATCCCCACGGAAAGCGAAGAACTCGAAGGTCCCCACCCGGATGTGGCTTGCGGCCACCCGCGCGAGCACCGCGCCGGGCAGCAAGGTCTCGCGCCGCACGGCATCGCCCGTGGCCACCACCGCCAGGGAGCGCGTGGTCGGAATCCCCAGCGCATGCAGCGCCTCGGAGATCAGCACCTCGCGCAGCATCGGCCCGACCGCCGCAAGCCCGTCCCCGCCGCGCGAATAGGGAGTGCGCCCCGATCCCTTGAGCGCCAGATCCAAGCGCCTCCCCTGGGGATCGAGCAGTTCCCCGAGCAGCAGCGCGCGGCCGTCCCCCAGCTGGGGCGAGAAGTTCCCGAACTGGTGCCCCGCGTAGGCCTGGGCGAAGGGGCGCGCATCCTCGGGCAGGGCGTTGCCGGAGAAGAGGTCGGCCAGTTCGTCCTGTGCCATTCCCTCCAGGGGAAGTCCAAGCTCGCGCGCCAGGCCCGCGTTCCAGAAGAGGAGGCCGGGCTGCGGGACGGGGCGCGGAGCGCAGTCGAGACCCAAGCCCGGAAGCTGCGCGTAGGTGTGCTGGAATCCAAGCTTCATGCGGGGAAGCTACCAAGACCCGTGCCGCCCGGCTTTCCGGACGGAAGCACACAAACGAAAGAGGCCCCCGCAGTGCGGAGGCCTATCGGAGTTGGGGTACAAGGATTCGATCCCCCCTGCAAACATCGGCCTTCCAGGGCGATGTCGGAATTTTGGTACCAATTTTGGTACCACTCTGGGATCGCAACCTATTGGCTCCAACTGAAGCGTCAACGAGACCGGGCGTGTCAAAGAGGGGCGCTGATGGCCTGCCCCAAAGATACCCTCACTCGATGTATGTCCATCCTCAAGAGCGAATCTTCCCAGGACCAGAACGAAGACTAGGGGTACTCAACTCATTCCGGCTTTCTGATCAGGGAGTCTGTGAAGTGCTCGCGACGCAGCGGCTTCGCGAAGTGATCAGCATTGAAGGCATCGCTACGACCTTTGGGGATCGACAGCGATGCCCAATCAGGCCCTGCAAACATGCGCCCCAACAGGACGATCTGACCCACGTGGTACGGGTAATGAGCGAGCTGACGCTGGATGGCTTCCATGACGCTGTGGCCTTGGTTGCGAATGGGGACGATCCGTTCGAGATCCTCCGACTTCAGCGATCGTAGCGTACCCAGCAGACAGCTCCACCCGGCTTCCCAGGACTGCAGCATCTCGGAGCGATCACGATAGAGATGCTCGAATTCCTGGTCGCGCTGCCGCCAGGGCTTTTCTCAGTCCGAGTCGAGGAAATCGGTCCAACGTGAGAGCATATTGCCGACCATGTGTCCTACTAGGATCGCGATGCTGTTGGCCTGATCGTCGAAGCGCCGAAACAGCTGCTCATCGCCCAGCTGAGCGAACGCCCTATCGCCCAACTGCTTGTAGTACTCGAACTGCTTGATGGAGCTGTGAAGGAATTCGCTTCCGTCCACGCGTTGACCTCCCGGAACATTTTGGATCTAGCAGGGAATATCCAAAGCTCAAGGACCTGCGACATCCTAAGAGGGCACAACTCGCGAGGCGGGAAGAAGTGCACGACCAAGGGCTTCACCTTCGTGTTTGCGCAAGAGTCGGAGAGTACAGCGAGTTGAGAAGATCGTCCTGGAGCGCAACGACTTGGGCCAGCGAATGCAGCGGTTGCTCAGCACACTTCAGGAAGCAGGAGGTCTACACAAGCTCCAAGTAGGTGGCTGCTGGCAGGGCTTGAAGGCAGCCCAGCCTTCGTGATGAAGTTTTGGGCCGGGCGAAGCAAATCCCAAGAACAGTTGGATCGTAGCGTTGGTTGAGGATGCCTCAGCCTAATGCCTATGTGAGAATCAATCTCACTACATTGGTTTTGTATATTTGTCAAGTACTTTTTTGATAAATTTATTGCCATTCCGAATTTTTGGCGTTACATTGTTTACAGACGGCTGAGGCAAGGACAGGATGACCCCCATGACGATGGCTGGCATTCGTTCTAGCAGTTCCCTGTCAATCATGCGTCAGTGATGCCGACATAATATCAATTGGTATTGCCATGCGATTTAAGCCAATCCCCGTATGTGGATGGTCTAATTCGCCATGACTCATGATTTCTGTGTTCGCATTTTAATAGAATGCAAACATTTGGCGCCTCACTTGGCATATTAATTTGATTACATAAGCGTGTGCGCAGCTGTAATCAGAAGAAATGCACCAAGCACATACTATACTAATCATCGAACCTGACTACACTTCAGCTAATGCGAAATAAGTAGTCAGCACGCATTAACGATTCCGTCATTCCACACAATGGAGATGCACGTGTTAGTTATGCAAAAGATGCGTGAACAATGAGCGAAAACGAATCGGACAGAGGAACGTAAAAGTTCAGCAACTCGAGAGCGCCATTCATTTCACCAACAAATCGGGAGAAACATGATGAAGAACCAAATCGCAGCACCAACTACCAAGCGCAATGCAATCAAAATTGTGAAACTTAGCGAGGCAGTGATCGATATCACCGTGCCTGCCATGAAAAATCCATGCGCGGCTATATGGTACAGAACCGGCTGGCATGACTCATATGATCTGTGCCTACTAAATGACCTGCATGAGTTTGCCTGCATTGCCACCCCCTTGGCAAAGGAGTTTGAGGCTGGAGAGGTTGTTGTGACAACTCCTTGGCCGCTTAAACTCGACCGCCATGGCAAATCCCCCTACCATGATCAGATCACTATCCAGATGAAGCCATTCTTCAATGGCCTGCTTTATGCCGAAATGCGACTTATCCCTGGCCTAAACTACGCGTCCAGATTTGTTTTCAAGGGTGTTCTGTGCACCATAATCGACAGAATGCCGGAAATGGATGTGATTGAGAGTCGTAGGGCTTTCGTTGAGGATGGCGAGCCTGCTGTTGAGTTTGTCTATGTGGCAAACTGCGACAACATTCAGGCAGCCAAGCGTCTTGGCTTGATCATTGAGATGTGCGAACTCTTCATTTTTGAGTCGACACAAGAGCAGACGCAGGCAGCGTAAGTTGAAAAGGCTGCGTGGCGGCACCCTCCGCTTGATGCCTTGGTAGCTCCGCTCACGGACGGCATCTGAAGGTTCCACCAGTACTTCTGGAAAACCATGCGCAAGAGCAGCAGGTCCCACTGCGTGAGGATGTGCTCCTGATAGGCAACCTGCATGAGGATCTGGCCGAGCATCATGAGGATGCTCGGCTCGATGCGGTCAGCGGCAATGTCGAGATGCCACTTCGCATCCACCGGCACGACCAGCTGGCTCCAGGTCGCTTAACGACTTCGACGAGGCCCGCGCGTTCGGCACGGGCCTTCTCATCGACCTATTGGTGATATACATCGCACATAGTATCGCAGTTAATAATGCACTGTGCTCACTCGATCAAATACAACCACAAATAGAAAGACTAGCCATGTCCACCGTTCTGCTTGCAGATACCCGTGATGCAATCAACGACAGCGACTCAAATGCATTACCCACCTTCAACGCGAATGTCACCAACCCAAATGCTATCACTTATAGTCACGAATACGCGCATTCCCTTGATTACCGATTAAAGGAATGGTGCAAACAAATCCCTGCAGAAAAACTGCTGTATCTTGACCTCAATGACACCCGTTCCACTTACGACATTCCATTTATGCACAAGCGGTGCCCATCAGAAATGTCTATCGGCGACATCAAATTGAAGGTTGGCAGGAATAAGCGTCATCGGGACGACAGAGGATTTTGGACCGCAATGCACCTCTGCTACTATAATAGTGACGAAAAGGAACTTGACACCATCTCGATTGTGGACCCTACATCTACCTACAAAACAGCCATCAAACGCCTTTGCACAGGCGATCAATGGATGCGACTGCTGCAAGGAAGCAGCACTATTTCGGCAGCACTTCGCATTGCTAAGGCTGCTGAAATCTTCCGGCGTGAAAGTCCACGAAGTTACACCAATCTTCTTGGGGAATTATTTGCTATGAGCTAGCTAATACTAATACCGCATCAAATCGGCCTTTGTGACTCAGCGATGAGCAAGCGTTCATGGATGGAATTCATTGGACCCACAAATTCCACGGATTCGGCCAGCACAACTCGCATTCAATCGAAATCGCCCCTAGAACCTCGACCAGTAGGTGTAAGTAGATCATGGCGGGTTCGCACATTTTATCCACCCACATATGATTGACGGCAAGGAATTCGGCCCAAAGACCATCATCCTCTGAGGGGATATGGGAAACGCCCCGGTAATCCGAGGCGTTGAGATCGCTGTGGGGCATCACAGGAAGCGTGGAACCTACACCATTTCGCTCCGCAGGGTATCAAGGATGAGTGACCGCCGCTTCTCGATGAATGTCCGGAAGTCCTTGAGATCCAACCCTTCCACTGGAATCATCCGCTTGCCACAGAATGTGTCCACCGACTCGGTGGACATACCGGATACCTGCTGTTCAACCCACCCCCGCAGCGGTGCAGCATTCTTCGATTCGTTCTCGCGGCCCTCAAGCAGCTGGAGATTGAGGATGCTGTTCCAGTTCTTGGAGTCGAGGTAGAACTCCAGATCAGCTTCAGCGATTCCCTGGGCAAGCAGAGCCTTGCGACTGAAGCCGGATGCGGGATGGAGATGGTCCTGATGAAAGATGCCATTGGCCACATCGAGATCCGGATACAGGAGGGACAGGATCGCATAGGCGTAGGCGTCGTCCTTCTGTGTCATAAGGAGCTCGTTCAGGAAGTCGTCATCAACCCGGTGCGCCTTCCCAACCTCCCGAGCAGCTTCAAGTACCTGTTCCAACGGGAACCCGGACTGGCTGATCCCACGCATCTTGTCGCGCAGACGCTTGAGGATCTGATCCGAATGCGTTCCGAAGTTGCGGTTTAGCAACACGCTATTCAACCAGCGACGGATCTGGATTCGATCGTTCTTTTGATGGATACTGGCAACGAAGTCCTTGGCCTTCCCCGATTCGATCAGGAAGTAGATGACCGGGAGGACGGCATTCTTCGAGACCAAGGTCTTGTCGGTATGGCCAAAACTGCGTACAAGCCTGAAGCCCTCAAGTATCGCTTCCTTGGTGGACTCCCAGTTGTCCTTGAATGCTTCGGCAACATCGCTTCCGAAGTTATCGACCTTGAACTTGATGTCCTCGGAATGGCGCAGAAGCGCCACCTTCAAGATGAAGTCCTTGGAGATCTTGAATCCAAGATTTCCAACTTCATCCACCAGCTTGTGGATTTCCTGGCGTGCCCCTTGCCACTTTGCAACCGCGATCGACATGACCAAGTCAGAGAAGTTCAACGGCTCCCCACCACTGTTGATACGGATAAAGATGTTCAACGCCTTGTCCAGAGCCTGGTCGGTCTCCAGGAAGAAATTGATGTTCCTGGTCGTGTGGATGGCTTCCTGCAGACGGGACAGGGTGTCACTGGCAAAATCATCGTCGAGCCAACCGGTCTCTTTGATGAAGCGATTCAGCTCACTGAGACTGGTCAGTGCCATGATCTTCCCAACCTCAAACCAGTCGTTGGAAGCCTGTTCATACTCCTCGATGCTCAAGAACCGGAAGTCGTACTTGCGTGAATCTTCCGACTCCTTCGCATGACGCCGAATGTTCAGGTACAGCTTACGCCTCGGATAAACCCGGTCACTGTAGCGGTCATCCCAGAGCCTTGGCATCTTGTAGGCATACGAACCACGAAGCCCGATAAACAATGCGGTCAGTCGTTGCTGGCCATCCAAGATCGCAGTGAACTCTGAAGTCCCGCGTGTATCATGCAACTCGTTGTGAGTTTTCCATCGTTCCTGGTAATCGCGAAGGAAGCGGTAAAACTGAAACTTGGAGGCGGTTTCCGGCTGCACTCTCCAGAACAGAAATGAGCTGAATGGAAAGCTCTGCATGATAGAGTCGAACAATCGCTCGACTTGCTCATGCCCCCAGACAAACTCGCGCTGAATGGCAGGCAGCAGGTAGGCATTCGCCTCAATGTTACTGATGGCTTGGGCAATGGGGATGGGAACCTGAAAGCTCATGCGCGGGGTTCTTTCATTACTGGTTCAATTGGAAGTAGGGACTTGTGACCGGTTAAGTGAAGACATTCATTCGATGCCACTCCAAGTAGCATTGGTGCTCCGGTGCGATCCACCGCAGCTTCAGTCCTTCGGAAAGGCCAAGTAGCTGGAGCTGCACCTCGCTGATTTTCGATGAGAGAAGCATCTTCCCCACAGCATCGAAGCTGATGAGCCCCCGATCGAACAACGCATCGAGGTTGGCGTTCAGCAGAAAGCCATTGAAGACATCCAGTCGTTGGGCATCGGTGTCGCATTCGGCCCAAGGTCGCGCATGGCTCGCGCGCAGGACCTCAGGAAGAGCGATGCCTGTGATCGCACAAGCACTGCCCCAGTACTGCATCAAACCTTTGCGGTAGATGTCCTGACCCACGCGTTGACGCACAGCACGGACGGTTTCCGTTTGAGAGATCCCATCTTCGATGCCTTCATGACGCAAGGCTTTACGGAACAACTGAAGCGGGTGAGTCGGCAGTGCCTGAGCCAGTTCCGCTGCCAGGATCAGGATGTCATCGAGGCTTGATGCCTCCGGCAATCGAAACACATCGCCGACCTCGACACCAAGGCGCCGTGCCAGTTCTTGCCGAAGCACGGGATCATGGAACCGAAGTGCGAGCTGTCCACTGACCTCGACCAGGTTTACCTCTTGAGGGTGCCGAGCCGACCCCAAAAGCAATGCATCTTCTTGGCTCAACAGAACATTTTCCCACCCGCAGTCGTAGCCAGACTTAGCAAGGAGAATTGCATCGAAACGCTGCATGCTCAGGCTTTAAGCGGCTTGACTCCGCCCCTTCGCCGCAGACCATACCCGACACGATAGACATCAGGAAGGTTAATGCGTTTGTCCTTGAGTTGCTCCACAAAACCAAGTTCCAGCAGATCCTTTAAGATCCCGACACCTCCAAGCTCCAAACTCTTGGGACACTTCTCGACATTTGTTCTCAGGGACTCCAATGTCTTGGCTTCGTGCCAAGCATCCTCGAACAGACTGAACGAGCAGGGCACAGTGAGGCTTTGCAAAGGTCTGAAAAGGCTTTCGATCCAAGGAAAGTCCTCTTCCAGCTCCTTGACACGAATCCTCGAGGCAGCCTGCACGCCCCGCTTGATCGCCTCGAAGTGGATGGCATATTCATGCTCTCTAGGGTTGTCGTCCATCGCCGCATTTCTCATCGCAGCGAGGAAACTTCGCGGACTCACCTTTCCGTGGACATCGCACAGATGGCTGGGAAGCCATGAATAGGGAAAGCCACGACGCTGATCGCGTCCCATCCACGGACCGGTGATAGCATGGAAGATTTCGCGCTGGAGGCTTTCCTCCTGATTGAAGGGAGCAGGCACCTCATAGGTCCCGAAAAAGTCTTTGCCCCATGAGATCTTCGGGGCGATCTTTCGACAACCCTCCCGAAACACATCTCCGCAAGTCCTTCCATTCGCCAGGTACCTCCAAAGCAAACCGTAGAGGTCCTTTTGGGACCAGTTCAAAGACTCTGTGGCGTTTAGCACCTTCGAGGCGTCAGGAAAGCTGCGGACTTCGGGGTCCTCGATCTGATCAGGGCGCACGAAGACCTTGAGCCTGATCCGCTTGCAGGAGCGCATGTCGAGCACGACCTGCAGCAGCCCCCGCACGAGTCGATTCATGGTCTTCCAGTCGTCGGCCGTTCGGTCCAAGGCATCGAAGAGCACAAGATGGTGCCGACCTTCCTGATGCAATGTCTGGTCCCTGAGAAAAATGTCTGCGTCAACAGATTCGGGATTCCCCAGAACCCACCGCACACGCTCCTTCCAGCTTGTCAATAACTTGAAATCAGCAGCGGCATTTTCACCCAATACTTGGCGATACACCACAGTCTTCCAGATCAGACGCGGCTCGACCTCTCCGACTAAAGAGATCAGACTGTCCTTGGTCGGAAACGCAGTTCCTCCATCGGACCTTTCCCGAAACCCCGCCGAGACAAGAGTCCTCTCGGTGATCCCGACGCTCGAACCCAACCACTTCCGATTCTCCGGATCGAGAAGAGTCGTGAGCCAGACTGACTTGCCTGACCCTCGGATTCCCTCGACCACCATCACATTGGGATCCAGCGCCTTAATATGCGAAGTCGGCAGGTAAAGTTGATCGCGTTCCAGCGGCTCTCCATGTTGGGACGACTGCTCCGGAAGCGCATCGATGATGCCTCGGCGGAAGTCGTGGGGGAAACGATATTCACGCATGGGAGGTCTCGACGACTTGTCCAAGCCAGCCATCTGCCTTCTCGAAGAACGTCTTGTACGCTGACTCCACGACGGGACGCAGGTTTGCCTCGTTGGTGAGGGGATCGAATTCCATCAAGCCGCGATGCCAAAAGATGCGCAACGGCACATGAGGCGCTTCCTCATCTTTCAGATCGTAGGAAAAGGGATCGAGATCCTCGACTTCGACCTCGTCGTAGAGGTTGTCGCGGAACAAGTCCCAAGCATTTTCCTTGAAACTTTCCAAATAGATGTCGATTCCCGTGTCCGGGATCAAGCCTGCCACCATCTGCAACCGTCCACGGATCGTTTGCACCAAGTCCGGCAGGACATTCCAACGACTGAAGAGGGCCTCGTAGCCCTCCCAAGTCTGGCGCGAGTCGACTGCGAAAAGGAAACACTCGGCATCCATGCGGGTGATCAGGACACCGGCAATGTCATGAAGCCCGGCCCGGCTGTCGAAAAGGACAAGGTCGGGAGCGTATTTCCCTTCCAATTCTTCTACCAGGCGATTCAAGCGCACCGCCCAAGAGTTCGCGCCATCCGCGCTGAAATCCGCATAGCAACGGGCTAGCTTCGCGAGGTAGTCTCCCGTCTTGGATCCGTATGCCGGTACGACCAGGATCTGTCCGCGTGAATGCGCCGCCAACGGGCTGCGCACCACCATCTCCGGAAAGATCAGATCCCCTTGGGACACACCGTCTTCGACGAACCAATCAACGATGCCGTAATCCGGGCGTTGCTCCTCGGGAAGCAGAGTGCTGCTCAGGCCTGGGGACTCGAGATCCAGATCGAAGACAAGTATCTTCAGCCCCAGCTCAGCAAGATGCCAGCTCCAACTCGCCAAGGCAGTGGAACGCCCGACACCGCCTTTGAGTCCATGGAAGGTGATGCGCTTGTTCCGGGATGCCCTATTCAGCGGCTTTCGGGTCCAGTCATGTCCGATAATCTGCCGGTCAAGCAGGAAGACTCCGGGAGCCTCCAACACTGGGAGCTTGGCTTCGAGAAGTTGCGCCAGGGACGCCATTTCGTCTTGAAAGAATAAGGCTTCAGACGGTTCATATCCATAGGCCCCAAGGGATGCGGAAAGCCGCTCGGCAAGAGCCAAAGCCTGTGATGTGTCACGTCCCATCTCGAGGACCAGACGGATCCGTCCCTTGAGATCCCGCACAACCACCACTTCACCAAATACTACCTCGACATATTCCTTGGCGGCCTGGATGGCGATCATCAAGGCTTGTTCAAACAGAACTCCAGACGATGTCATTTCGCCACTCCATTTAGTCTCGCCAGATTCAAGCAGTCGATGGTTTGCTTGGCGCCGTCCTTACGAGCTTGTACCACTGCTGCGGTGAAGGTGTTCCCGTCTTCATAGCGATCATGAACAGACCAACACTGGAACGGATTCGCATTTGGGACAAGGTTTACGTAAGCCTGCCCGGTTGGTCCGTTGGCGAAGCTGTGAAACAACGGCCAAAGCAGATTGACATGGACAGCAAACGGAGAAGCAGGTCTTGTGCCGTTCGGATGCATGGGCATATTCAACCCCAGCATCACCGATTTGAGGGCGCACTCCGCAGCGATCCCGTACAACTGGTCAGCATTGGGAAGACGTGCTTCAGCCTCCAAATGCTGGGCATCGTTCCAGTGGCGAAGGGCAGCGATCTTGTAAGCTGGCATCAGTTCCCTTTCCCGGGACACGCGTCCCAAGCACCGCAATGTACCATCGTTGGGCCGCTCATCCGTTCAGATCCTCCCGGTCCCACGCATCCAGCACCAGCCGCTGGGTGCGGTACTCCCCGTACTCGTTGTTCTCACGGTTCTTGAGCACACGGAAGGTCTCGGTCGGGTACTCGGGGCCCATGACATCAGAAGGATCCAAGATGTAGCGCAGCTCGTCGCGGGTCAGTCCGTATAGGCGAGCGTAGCGGGCATCCAGTTCAGCACGCAGCACGGCACGACGATCCGGATCAAAGCCAAAGGGTGCTCCCATGTAACCGAGATCCTCAGCCCAACCCTTGAGATCCCAAGCCGTGTAGGTCAGCTCGAGAACGCGCGGAACGATAAAGTCGAGGTCAGCCTGCGTGCAAGCTGTGGGGGGAAGAATTGGTAGTTGGTTCACGATATAATCCGACAAGTGATTTCCACCAATTTTCTGCCGTGCAACATAATCAAGAGGTATCGAGTTCATGCAGCCAACTAAAATTGCACATTCCATAGGTGAGTGATTCAAAAAACACACACGCAATGTAAAATCCGTCCCTGATAAAGGGATAATTGAAGAAATGACTGTCCGTTCTAGATTTGAGCTTGATACATCTCGCCAAACGAACAACCATTTTCGATTAAGCAAATGCCGAAAGTCATCATCGGAGCAAATCCTATCTACTTGACGAAGTACAGAATCATTATTAATCCAATATCTGGGTCTCACCAAATGTTTAGGTTCATTTTTTGACTCAAGCATCAGCTCTTCGACACCATTGCTACTGTATTCGGCCCATCGATGATCGAACTGATGAACCATTTTCCCTTCATACATCCTCAAATAACCATCAGCAGAATTAGTAATACATGAAGCAAGAACATCAGACTTATTCATATCATATATCCGCCGAATCTTATTCTGCCAGATATTGATATCAGCATCTAAATTTCTATGCAGAACCGGCACTCGCTTATAGATTTTCAGCGTAAGAACAGAATCAATCTGAGAACGAAATGTTGGGCACGTTAGCGTATTTGGATTTGCCAAACAAAATTCACTGCGATCTAAGGAGAAATGTCGATTCACATCAGACAAATCAGAGACTTTTCTTGCAAAAAACACCAGATCAGCTACAAAACAATCTCCAGAGCCAACCAGTGTCATTAAGCAAAATTTATACGAATGATGCACTGCTGGAAAAATAAATGCCTCGTTTTCAAAACTAAACAATGAAGCAAGACTACCTCCAACAATCAGTTCGCCAAAAAATCTCTTCGTGGAATCATCCGTAGCGATACCCGTAGGCACGATGAATCCCGCTCGCCCAGTCGAAGCCAAAACTTGTCGTATGGTCTCTGAGAAGAGCGCGTATGTATTCACATCCCCCACACCAGTAAGCGGGAACCTTCCACCTTCCTTGCCATCGATATGGAAGTAGATGCTTGCGGCTTCGGCGGTGCGTCGCGCGTCCAGAAACTCGGCAAACAGAGTCCGTTCCGACTCCGCCACACCCTCGGGAATCAAAGTACCGGGTGAAAGGTTGCTAAGCAATGTGCCTTCAGAGAGCCATTCAATACGCTTGCCCCGTTCCACCTTGCTCTTGGCCGAGGCAACCAAAGCATGACGCGTGGCAAAAAATTCTTCTTCCTGCAACTTGATACGCTCCCAAGGAGGATTCCCGAGCACCACATCAAAGCCACCTTTGGCGATCACACCCGGGAAGGCCAAGGGCCAATGCAGCACCCGCGCCTTGTCGCATGCCCGTTGCGCCGCCTCAAGCGCCTGCCGCGTTGTGCGCTGCCCACCACCCAAAGAACGGGCATCGATCAGGGTACGCGTGGTTGGGATGGATTCCTCGCAACCTTCCAGCTTCGGCAACAAAAAGGCACCGACCCACGCATCGGCCAGTTGCGCGATTTGGCTGTCGTGCGCATTGGTCTTTGCTGCTTTGAAAGCCGCTTCTTTGCGGGCCACTTCATCGAGAGTGTCATCGGACAAATCGTCCAAAGCGCGCAGGGCCGCTAGCGGATCATCCTCGCCAAAGTCCATCCCGAAGATGGTCGATGCCTTCTGCTTTTCCAGCGATTTGACGGCATCCTTGTTCTGTTTTGCAAGCAACTTGCACACGGCCTTGTCGTCTCCCGAAAGGGCTGCAAAAGCCTTGTCGGGAATGGGCAGTTCCAAGGACTTGAGATCCATCAACCCAAGCAGCGCATCACCACACACAAGGTGGTGATCAAGGAAGCTCAAGGGGCGTTCAGCCTCGAAAGATTCGAGCCAGAGTGCGGTACGCGCCAGCTCCACGGCCATGGGGTTGCGATCCACTCCGAAGATGCAGTGACTGATGACATCGCGCAGTGCATGGCGATAATCTGCAGGTCGCACCGCACCATCAAGCGAACGGAATTGAGCAAGGCGCTCGGCAATGCGGCGCGCTGCTGCTAGCAGGAAGTGTCCCGATCCGCAGGAGGTATCGATGACCCTCAAGCTCAAGAGAGCCCCAACTGGATCGTGTGGATTCTGCGCCATTCGATCTGCGATCACCGGGTCCAGCGAGGTCTTGAGGAGTTCCTGCACCAGGCTGTCGGGAGTGTAATACGAGCCACTCGTCTTGCGGGCATTGCCCTTGGTCGAACCTTCATCCTCACCGATGCCCACAAAGCCAAAGGAGCTAATCTCCAGGTCAATGCGCGGCACCAATTCCAATAGCGATTCGTACACGGAGCCAAGCTCTTCTGGACCCATGTTGCGGTAGTCAACGCTTGCGAAAGCTCCGGTCTTACCCGACCATCGAAGAGACCGAAGTGCAGTCATGAAGGCTGCATTGGAAAGACAGGAATTGTCCAAGTGAGGCGATTGCGTGCGATCGAAAAGCCCACCCAAGGCAGGAAGGGCCAAGGCCGATTGTCCTTGTTCCAGTGCCGCCCAGACGATGCGCTGCCCTTCCCAAAGATCATGGTGGGTCGCGGACGCACCAGGGCGCAAGCATCGCTCACGCAACCGCTTTTGGGAATACCCTTCGAGATAGAGCTGGCAAGACTCATCCTTGCTACCAGCCGGGTGCAGCAGATCGCGCTCCTCCACGGCAAACAAGAACAAGAAGCGATAGATCAGCCGCAACAATTCCTGGAAGTAGGCGTCAGGTCGCAAGTTGCCATCTTCGAGCGCCAGGCGAAGCGATTCATTGGCAGGATGCTGAAGGAACCCGCTTCCCAAGGCAAGCAGTGCCTCTTGCACTCCGGCACGAAGGGAATCACGCACCCGAAGGCCAGTTTCCAGCCCCTGCTTGCGCCAGCGTTCCCAGACGCAATCTTCTGCGGATGCATCAGCCTTTCCAGCACGACTGCCGTGGAACAAGCGCCACGCCGCTGTGAACGCCGCCCAGTCTCGGGCCGTGAGAATCTGTTCCAGTTCGACTTCCAGCCACACCGGGCGTGTGAGAGCTGCCGAATCGCGCAGCAGTCGCAGTTGGCGTCCGTTGGTCACAAGCGCCCACAAGCAAGGTTCGCTTGCGTTCAGGAACTCCTGCGCCAACTGGAACGGGCTCTTGCGCTTGGTGCCGGTGCCTGTCACGGCAAAGCGGGTGTCAGGCTCATCCAGTTCCTGGGTATGCGGGGCAATGACAACCGGCACACGACCACGAGCCATGTAGCCAATCGGGAAACCACGCTCATCCACTTGAACAGTGCCCACCGCATCCAAAGGCCCGTAGCCGAAGGCATGCGAAAGGAGATCGCGCACAAACTCTTGGGTTGCCTGCATGGGGTTGTGGTCATCGCGTTTGCGACGCGCCTCGAACAACCCCCATTGTGCTTGGGCCACCTGGAAGAAGCGGCTGATTTCCTCTGCCAGCTTGAGACCTGGCAAGGTCTCGTAGTCCTCCGCCTTCTGAGCTTCCAGTTCCCCGGAGATAGCCTTTTCCAGATGGTCGGGCACAAAGAGCCCGCCTTCAAGTTGAAGGTAGGAATAGCCCAGCGTGACGGACTTGCGAACAATGCGGCTCATAGCTCCTCCGGCAGCAGGACATAAACACCCATCACATCCACAGGCAAGCTCGGGGTCACGGTGTAGTCGCCCACATCTCTTGAAGCCTCTCGCACCCGGCGGTGGTCTGCGAGCAATTGTAGAGCTCGTTCCCGCGCCAGGGACTCCAGAACCGTTTGTTGAGTTCCCAGGAACTCCAAGGCAGACCGCACCTGCTGGGCCGATTGTTCCACCGAAAGATTAGACGAAGCGACAACTTCAAGCAATTGAGCGGAATCATCTTCCGAAAGCCATACAGGCTGGGATCGTCCCTCTACAGCAATGGCAACAGCCTCTTCCGCAAGAAGGCTCCTAGATTGGCGGCGACGCGTCATACCAAGACAATGGCGCAAGCGCAACAGGAAGAGCGTCGTCACCTTCTGAACAGAATTTGTCACGACCACCGCCGAGCGCGCTGCAAGGGTGTGCGTGCCTGCCAAGGAACCCTCCAGCAGATAATCCGACAGGATCGCCACCAAAGGATCTGTACGGTGCAAGAAGCGCGCACCCGGCATCGGTGGAAAGGCCGTATCTACAAACTGCGGCTTCGAGATCCCTTCCAACTCCAGGCGATCCCGCAACACCGGTGGAAGGTTCACTGGATTCAGGCGTCGAGCACTGGAGCGTCCTTCAGGGGTTTCCAGCGGCACCTGCAAGCGACGACAGGAACTGTCCAGGAACCGAAGGACATCCTCCGCTCCGCCCAGAACCTGACGCTCGCGGTGCCATTCCGGCAGCACCTCTTCGGGCTTGATTCGCTTCTGGGCAAACACAGTTCGATTGGCCTTGGCCTTCTCCATCGCATTGTCCCAGCGCGTCTGGATCGGAGCCAAATCAAGTTCCAGCCCGAAGTCCATATCCGTCTGAAGCGTGGCTGCATGGGAACGCTTCATCAAGGCCGATTGCAACATCGCCGTACGCAGGCGGGCTTCGTCTTCCGGCATGGGGACCATCACCCCCAGCTTGTCCTGGATCTCTTTGGCTTTGCGCAAGATCACCTTGAGGATGAAGCCATCCACGGGATTGTCCTGACCGTAGATCAGTGCGCACTTGACCGTCGGGTGGGGCTGACCAAAGCGATCGACACGGCCCTCCCTCTGCTCATGGCGAGTCGGGTTCCAGGCAAGGTCATAGTGTAAGACCGCCGTGAAGCCGTGTTGCAGGTTGATGCCTTCCGACAGGCAATCGGTGGCCACGAGGATGCGCACTCCCCCTTGATCAATCAAGGTCTGGACACGCTCTTCGCGTTCTTCGCTGGAGTACCGTCCCGTCACCGCATCGATGGCGGCGTTCTTGAAGTTCTTGCGTAGCTCGTCTGCCACATACTCAGCCGTGGCCACATATCGGCAGAACACCACCGGCGAATACCCGTCTTTCACCAACCCCTTAAGCTCCTTGACCAGACACGCGAGCTTCGGATCTCCGGCCACACCCCGAAGGGCATGAGCTTCCTCGATCAATCCGCGCAAGTAGCTTTCCTCTTCCACCTGACCTGCGGGTTCGGCATCGTTTTCCTGGAGTTCCTCGGCCACACCGTCCAGCAGCAAGTCTTCCTCAGCATCGACTTGGATCGATTCTTCTGGTGACGATGTCCCAAGACGGGTTTCCAGTGCACGGATCGCTGCCGCTGGAGAAGAAGAAACGCACCGCAACAGGGCCAAGGTGGCGTACCAGGCCAGATGCGTGGAACTGCGCTCGGCAAGTCCTCGGCAGTAGTCCTGAACATGATCGAAGAACTCACCCCACTTGCCCGTGAGCGCGTAGGTGCATTCGGCAACCAGTCGTTTGGGGAAGATGGGGTTTTCTTGCCATTCGTCGATGTCCTTGCGACGGCGCTGGACGAAGTGACGCGCCAGTTCATCGCGCAGAGGCTTGCGAGCATCGGCATCCAAGCCCTGCAGCTCGGAAAACTCCGGTGCAAGCAACGAGAGCAGGTTGTGGAAGGCAACATCATCGCCCGAGTGCGGCGTTGCTGTGAGCATCACCAGGTGGCGTTCCTGATCCTCCGAGAGCTTGCGCAACAGGTCAAAGCGTAGTTGCCGCCCCGTACCAAAGCTCGTGCAAGTATGAGCTTCATCGACGATCAGGAATTCGGGGGCCGTGCTCAGGAAGTGGTCACGATGCCGCTGACTCTTGATGTAGTCCAGGCTCACCACCACAAAGGGGTTCTGATCGAAGATCGACTTCCCTTGGGGGAGATTGCGCTCAAGCCGAGCGGCGCTGGAGGAGGTGAGCCCAATCGCCGGGAAATGGAATCGGTTGGACAACTCCTGACACCACTGCTCCACCAGATGGGGAGGACACAGCACGGCCAAGCGTCCGATTTCACAACGATCGTACAACTCGCGGGCAATGAGTCCAGCCTCGATGGTCTTTCCGATACCCACATCGTCAGCGATCAGCAGTCGAACCGTACTTTGGCGCAAGGCCATGAGGAGAGGAACGAGCTGATAGGCGCGAGGCTCAACGGCGATGTTCCCAAACGAACGAAAAGGCCCTGCTCCAGCTCGCAACTTGAGCTGCAAGGAATCACGCAGCAGTCGAGCCGCATCGTGACTTCCAGCCAAGGATGGATCTGGCCAGTCGAATGTCGCGGGTCTTGGTGCTTCCCGTTCCAAGGCAGGCAAGATCACGGCGACATCCTGCTCGGAACCACCTAAGGGACGAAGCCTGAGAAGAGATGCATCGGTGGATGGCTCGACCACCCACTCCCTGCCACGGGCATGGACAAGGGAACCAGGAACATAGGTCGCGGTCATTCGGAAACTCCAGGCCCGAAAACATCCGGGTATTCGGCAAAATGTTCGGCCCAAGTGGAAGGATCACACCCAAAAACAGTCACCCGAATTGCCTTGTCTGCGGCAACTGCCAAGAATTCAGGCGAGGGTTCTTCAAGAACCACAATGGCGCGCTCCGCTGAATAAACAGCCAAGGCTTCTCCCACATCACCGATCATCGACTTCCACTTGGTCGGTTGCCGGTATCCGCCTGCTGCAAGGCTTGCTTTCCAGGTATGCTCCAGAACTCCGACCTCGGGGAGGTCCGATAAATCCTGTCGCTTGGCACGAACTTGGGAACGCGCCAACGCAAGGAGGACAGCCTGGACATCGGCATCGCGACGATCGATGCGCTCGTGGTCTGGCTGATTGTAGTACGACAGCAAGCAGCGATAGCATCCAGCCTTGCACGCATCTGCCGTATCTTCCAAGGAAATGGAACCATCCTCTGGCAGCTTGAAATGCAGGATCTCCAGAGCCTTCTTCGCCACTTGTGAAAGCGTATCGGGATCGCGCGCCAGTCGTGTCAAAACCCCCGCCCCGCCCTCAGCCGCCTCATAGAACAGGATGGAGAGCCGAGTATCACCCTTCGGGAGAGGTTCTGCCACCAGCTCCGATTCTTCGATCTGGAATGTTTGCTCAATGCCACGCTTGAGCGCCGCCTGGAGCGTAGCCATAGCACCTTCGGTCAGTGGCAATTTCGGTGTGAGGATCAGAATGTTGCGATGATCCTCCACATACGGAACAATCCGCTGCGGAGCAACCTTGGTCTTTTCTTCAGGCGTGTCATCGGAATCGGAGTCATCATCCTGCTTGCTCCAATGCCCTGTCAGAGGATTGATGAAGAAGCCCTTCTCATCCTTATTCTTGCGACGGCGCCATCCAAGGTTCACTCGCCAGATGCGCGCCGCAGGTGAGTAAACGAGCTTGGCCAGATCCTCACCGTCGGCATCCTGAACAAACGCTTCCTGCTTTTGGATGGCTCCATCGGGACCTGGCAAGAAGCGGTAGGAGGTCTGCAACTCAAAACCTTGGCGCTGACGCTCTTCGTCGTTCACGGAGATTCGCTCGACCGCCTTGGTCTCGACCGTTTCGATTCTGTACAGCCCCCCCACGCGGTTCTCGTCCACCAAACGCTCACCGCAATGATCGCAAACATTGGCAGTCGGGTCCGGATTGGTTTCGGTTCCCAAATGCCCGTACCCGCACACAGGGCACACACGCATGTCGATGGTGGGAAGCTGGGACGCTGCCCCAATGGCTTGAGCACCGGCCACATTGAGCTTCACGCGATCGACACGAAACATGCGACCTTCGTGGTAGATGAGGCTGCGTGGCCCAAACTCTGAAAGCGCCAAGAACCGAGGGCGGCTGACCATATTCCCCTCGCGTCCCTTTGCCTTGGGGCCACTTCCCTTGTCGCCGGGAATCCATGCCATCAAGGGAAGGCGCGGGAAGTTGTAGCCTGGCAGGAAGCCTTGTGAAGCCAGGTAACGGAACAGGCTGAAATCGGTATTTTGGGTATCCGTTTCGCTCATCAAAAGTCCGAACTGTCGCACGGCATCGTGATAGCGCATTTGAGCGTTCTTGCGCTCCGTAGGCGGGGTCGCATGGCTTTCGATCAAGGCGTTGGCCATCTTCATCTGAACCCGTGTGGCCTCTACCAGGGTGCGCCAGCGTTCCAGCGACTTGTCCAAGCTAAACGAGCATCCCTTCAGCGTCTTCTCAAGCCATGTATCATCGTACCAAGTGGCTCCCTGCTCCGAAAGTTGCTTCTCCAGCGCAACTAGGATCGCCCGCGCTTGCACCTGCGCCTTTTCCTTGACGGAAGGCCGGTCTAGCTTGGCGCGAAGATCCGAAAGAAGTGGTTTGTCAGGGTGATCCATGTCCAGCAACGCCTTGATGCTGGAGCCAAAATTCTGCTCCTGGCATCCGAACCAGATGGCTTGCACATGACTCTGGATCAGCTCAGCATTGGTCAGATCCAAGGTGGGTGCCTTGACCACACCGTGCACCATTTCGGCCGGGTTATGAAAGAACCATTGGTCGTGCGGACTCATGGCGGCACAATAAGTCACGACCAACGCGGGTTGTCCAGAACGACCGGCACGGCCACTGCGCTGTGCATAGTTGGCGGGTGTTGGTGGCACATTCCGCAGGTACACCGTACTCAACGAGGAAATGTCTACGCCCAATTCCATGGTCGGGGAGCAGAACAGGATAGGCAACCGTTCCAGACTCTTGCCCTGCTCTTCCTTCCAGCGTTTACGGTCTTCAGGGGTGAACCGGAAACGACCTTCCAGTTCCAAGCGTCGAGCACTATCAACCTGGGCCGTATGCTCGTGAGCCTCCAGATCAAAGAGCGGATGACCGTCTCTTGCAAGCAATGCCGACATGGCTTGGTATAGCTCTCGAAAGAAACGATTGGTCGATGTCTTCTGGGGTGGCACCGAGAAGGGGGTGAACATCCAGACCAGACGTGATGCCTTGAAGAGCCACCCCTTCGACTCCTTGTCCAAAACCTCTTCCGATAGGAATCCCCAGGATTTTGCTGCGACCAGGAAGGACTGAAGAAGCTCCGCAACGACTTCACGCTTCCAATTCAGAGGCTGGCCAGCAAAGGGAGTATCCCGCCACAAGTCTGCCCGCATGATCGAGGTCACAAGCTTGGAGCGAGGTCCTGCACTGACAAATTCCGCCTTCCGCCTTTTGTCGCCTGGCATGGTTCCTGTGACCAGGAAGCGTGAGGTCTGCAAAAGTTCATCTGGAGCAAAGCCCCAAGGATGTTTGAGGGCGCTGTATGCCTTGGTCCTTGCTTGGTCCTGATGGGCAGGGTCGAGGTAGATCGACTCCAAACACAAGGAGCTGCGCATTTCCTCGAAAACAAGGCGGGCCAACGCTTCCCGAGCAGAAGGGGCCAAGGCAGAAAGGACTGAGTGACCTTGGAACAACTTCTCCTGGGAACAGAACTCCTCAATCGTCTCATAGTCGACCTTGAGAAGCTCCAATTGATCGAGGTTCGGATTATTGAACCGCCATCCCTTGCGGAGGTCGCGCAGCAGGCGATACCCGAGCACAAACTTCATGGCCGAATGAGCATCCTTGCGCTCCAACCCGACCGCTTCAGGGTTGCTCATGTATTCCCCAAGTGCTGCCGGATCGTCCGAGCCAAAGCCCAGTGCCTGGAATACTTGTTCCGCAATGCACTCCTCGGTCAAGATCCCCTGCTTACGCAGTAGACCTCCGATCAGCCCAGAACGAAGAGTCACGAGGAAGATGAAGTCATTGAAGTGACCGGCCTGCAATGCCGCATCCTGGCGATTGTCAGAAAAGCCCAGAATCTTGCGAAGATCGGGAGCGCCCTCAGGAACATCCTCCTCGAAGAGCTGCAGCAGGGCACTGAGGACCAGCATGGTGGTCGCCGAAGAACGTCCTTCGCCGGACAAGCTCAGAAGGCGGTTGGAGTCCTTGCCACGGGCATCATGCGAGACCCCACAGCTGACGCAGAATTGGAACTTGCCTGGTACGAACCAGAAGTCTTGATCGCCGCCTTCAGATCCTTGGGCATCCAGTCTTACGAAGCCTGGGACCGACTTTGCGTGGCTTGCCTTGAGCCGCCACTCACCCTTCTTCTGCTCCAGCCAGTGGTCCGGCAAGCTCTCTAGATCCCCGCTGTATTCCTGACCTCCATGAACAGGAACGAGGTAGCCTGGCAGTGAACCACTGGGATTTTGCCCTTGATCATCAATGCTTCGCGGCAGAAACACATGCCCGTTTTCGTCGTGCCAAACAGGTAGATGCTCTTGCCCACAGTCGCGGCAAAAATGAGCGGCATACAACGGCGTATCCGACACCCGGTTCGAGGCAAACCGCTGCGCATCCAAAGTCACTTCACGGGTGCCTGCTGACTCAAGCGTCACCATCACCTTGCCAGGACCGCTAACGAACTGGTGCAGCTTGAAGGCGAAGGGTGTTCTGCCATCCACTGACCGCTGATCATGTGCTTGCAACAGAAATTCCGAAAGCACATTCTTGGCTACTTCCACCCCAACGCCGGTATCTTCATCAAGACGCTGGGCAGCCTGGGAAAGACTCAGTGGCTTTGCCCGCTTGGGGCGCTCGACACCCTCGATTTCGATTCCGAGAGTCAGCTCGACCCACACAGCCAGCGGGTCCCGGCGAAACTCCTCATAATCATTCCACGCCTTCACGCCAGATTCGATTCGCGCCTTAAGGCTAGGCTTGATGGTCGGGATAAAGACGGACTTGTCGGTGACGCGTTCCAAAGTCTCTTGGATCACATGAGCTGGGGCAATCTCCGTACCAAAAAGTCGACTCGCAACCTCCGCTACGACCCGCTGCTGTTCTCGCTGGGAACCGGTGCTGGACATGGTGGCCGAAGTGCCGATGCACTGAAGGTTGCGTGCCTCAAGGCGCTCCCGAAGCCGCCGCACCAGCATAGCCACATCAGCTCCTTGCCTTCCCCGGTAGGTATGCAGCTCATCCAGGACGAGGAATTCAAGTCCATGGCAATGTTCGATGACGCGCTGATCCTTGTCATTGAAGCGTGTGAGCAAGAGTTCCAGCATCATGAAATTGGTCAGCAGAATATCTGGCGGATCATTTGCCAGCCGTTCCTTCTCTTCCAGACCTTCCTGCCCGGTGTAACGTCCCACGGTAAACGGCAGTGGGTTCAGGCCATGCTGGAACTTCTTCAATTCCTCTAGTTGGCTGTTGGCCAAGGCGTTCATCGGATAGATCACGATGGCGCGGGTGCGCGGTGTTGCGTCACGCTCCTTGGCCTTCAAGATCTGATCCACAATGGGCAGGAAGAAGGTCATGGACTTGCCTGAGCCAGTCCCCGTTGTCACCACATAACTTTGCCGCCCCTGCGCAAGTTGAAGGGCTTCCCGCTGATGCTTGTACAAGCGTAGAGGCATCGGGTGCCCTTCCGCCTTGTTGCGAAGAAAAATATCGGCACAATGAGGATGGAGCTTGCCATTTGCAGAAAGCTCTTGAACCGTCGCATCCTGTTCATAGAACGGATTGATCTGGAGGAGTGGGTCCGGCCAAAACCGTTTGCGGTCATATTCGGCATCGACCTTGAAGCGGATGTCTTCTGCCTGAATGCGCACAAAGCTGCGAGAAAATGAGGCGTATTCCCCGATCAGCCGATCGCGCAAATTGAAGACAGAATTCGACATAACTTCCTTCCAGGGTTCAGTGGTTAAAATAGCCCCATGGAGCGTGTTTGCTCCATTCTGATCCAGAATTGAAGCTGCCATCCCCAGAGACTGCAAAATTCGGCCCGATTCGGCCGGTCTGATTCGGAAGCATTCGGCCACCCCTATTCGGCTCGATTCGGCCACCTGAATTCGGCACCATCCGGCCGGTTCGGGTAGTCTTACCGCCGAGGTCCATCAGAGTGCCTGATGGGCTGTGTTCTGGATGCCTCCCGTCCCATCTTGCCTCCTATTTCCGGGGGCGCAGAGCATGGGTTCGAGGACATCGATGAGACATATTCGCGAGGCCTTGAAGCTTGTTCTTCACGAGGGCAAGAGTGCCAACCAGACCGCCGTCACCTTGGGTCTGCCACCTTCCACTTTGAAGGGCTGTCTGTCGCGTTTCCGGGCCAGCGGCATGCCCTTGGACGTGGCGCTGGACCTTTCCGACGCGGACCTGTCGGGGCATCTTTACCCTCAGGTTTCCCGGCCCAGGAAGGCCGTGGACGAGCCCGATGTCGAGGCAATCCTGATCGAGCTCAAGCGCCCCGGCGTGACGATCCAGTTGCTGTGGGAGGAGTACCGCAAGGCCCATCCTTCGGGCCTGGGAAAGACCCAGTTCTGGCAGCGCCTGCACGACCATCGAGGCATGACAAATCTTGTCATGCGGCAGGATCACAAGCCCGGCGAACGGGCCATGGTGGACTACAGCGGCGACGGCTTGTCGGTGACAGATCCTGTCACGGGCGAGGTGCATAAGAAGGAGCTGTTCGTGATGGCCTGGGCCATGAGCGGGCACTTCTTTGCCATGGCGCAGGACAGCCAGAAGTCGGTGGACTGGTCGATGGGGCACGTCGCTGCCTTCGAGTACTTCGGATGCGCGCCTTCGGTGGTGACGCCCGACTGCCTCAAGAGCGCGGTGACCAAGGCCCATCGCTACGACCCCGTTCTCAACCGCACCTACGTGGAGGCATGCTCGCATTACGGTGTGGTGGCGGTGCCGGCGCGTCCGCATTCCCCGCGCGACAAGGGGCGTGTGGAGAACACCGTACGCCTGGTGCAGCAGCGCATCGTGGCGGTGCTGCGCGATCGGGTGTTCCACAGCCTTGCCGACCTCAACGCCGCGGTGCGCATCGAGGTGGATCGCCTGAACGACCAAGCGATGCCGGGGCACGATTGCCTCTCGCGTCGCCAGATCTTCGAACGTTACGAACGACCGGCGGCCAAGGAGCTGCCGCAGGAATCCTGGATATGGCAGGAGTGGCTGAGCCGCAGGCCGGGACTGGACTACTGCGTGGAAGTGGAGAAACACTGGTACAGCGTGCCTTGCGGATTGGCCGGAAAGCCAGTAGACGTGCGGGTTACAGCCTCGGCGGTGGAGATCTATCTCGACCGCGAACGGGTAGCGGTGCACTCCCGCAGCAGACTGCGCCGTGGGCATTCGATCCAGCCGGGACACATGCCTGAGTCCCATCGCAAGATCCTGGAGCAGGACCTGACAAAGCTTGTCTGGCGTGCCGGCCACATCGGCCCGAACATGAAAGCTCTGGTGCAGATGCGCATCGATACGTCGCTTCATCCGGTGCAGGCGGTCCGCCCCGTCATGGGTCTGGTGCGGCGTGCCGAGAGCTTTGCCGATGCGGCTGCGGTGGAACGGGCGGCAGCCTTTGCGATGCTGCACAACAGACTTCACTGCGACGACTTCGAGCGCATCCTCAAGAGTCGTGCGGCCGAGGAACAGGCGGTGGAAGAGCTGGGCGTGGTGGTGCATGCAAACCTCCAGGGCCAGGCGCTCTGGTCCAAGGAGAAGTGACATGGAAGAGATGACCCTTTCGCGTTTGAGCGAGATGAAGCTATCGCAGATGTCCCGGCGCTATGCCGAAATGCGGGACACCCCAGGCGGACACGAAGTCAACTGGAAGGATGCCGTGGCGACGCTTGTGGACGCCGAGTACGACCATCGGACCAGTCGCCGCCTCCAGGGACTTCTGCGCAAGGCGCGTCTGAAGTACAGCACGGCAAGCTTGGAATCGCTTGACTATGCACCCGCGCGCGGGCTCTCGAAGGAGGTGATTCGGGAGCTCTCCAGCGGCCGCTGGATCGAGCAGGCGCACAACGTCTTGATCAGCGGCCCGACCGGCACGGGCAAGAGCCATCTGGCCTGTGCACTTGCCCATTTCGCCTGCCGCAGCGGCGTGCGCACGGCCTACTTCCGGCTGGGAGTTTTCCTGGACAGCATGGCCTCGGAGCGAGCCCTGGGAACCTATCCCAAGGCGCCGGAAAAACTGCGCCGAGTGAAGCTCCTAGTGCTGGACGACCTGCCCGCGGACGTGCTGAACAAGGAGCAGCGCCGCATCCTCTTTGACGTGGTCGAGGAACGCTCCATGGAGGGGGCTGTGGTGGTCACAAGCCAAGTGCCCATCGAGCAGTGGAACGCGGTCATCGGCAAGGCTGGAGCCGCCGAGGCCATCTGCGACAGGCTCCTGAACAACAGCTACAGGATCGACCTTAAGGGGGCCTCCAGAAGGGCAGGAAGTCGCAAGAAAATTCCCGACTAACTACCTTGACGCCCGGAGGCTTTCAAGAGCGCCCGGGAGCCGGCCGAATGCGGCCGAATTGGGGTGGCCGGATCCGCCGAATTTCGCACCAGAGACCAATGTCAACCCGAGTACCCTAGATGCGGGACACCCTCCAGTGCAAATGAGCAGTTATGGACTCTCGCCCTGTGCCCACTCCCATTCCTTGTCAAACGGAAGCCCAAGCTCCGAAAGCATCTGAGGTACAGACATAGCGAAACTGGCGTAGAACCAAGCCAGTAGTCGATTGCCAGTAAAGGTCTGCCCTGGCACCGTCTTGAGGGTGTATCCGTCCTTGTTGGGAGAGATTCCGTTGGCTCCCGTCATGGCACAGTCCATAGCGATCGCCTGGATTTCCGGCTGCGAGAGTGGCTGGAAGTGCTTGAGAGCATCGACCATGAAGTGGGCCACAGCCATGTTGAGCCCGATGGCGTCCTTGATGGTCTGCTGGCCAGTTGTAAACTGATCCGCCTTCCTGTCCTTCTCAAGGGTATCGGAGTCGAGCCCCAGCGGATCTGCCTCGACGGCATCAAGCAGGTCCTGCGTGGACTGCAGAGAGCCGAGATGCTCCTGCTCATCGACCAGCTGGAAATAGCCACTGGTACTGAGGATATCCGCGAAGCGCAGGAGGAGCTTGTACTCAGCACCAGCAGTGCGATCCCGCCAGATCCCCTTGGCTTCGTTCAGGAGCATCGTGGCACGTTGCTTCTCGGTGGCGGATGGCTTGAAGTCCTTAACCAAGGAGATCCCGTACAGCTCCTCAAAGAGCATGGCCATGGACAAGTTGTAAACCCGAACAGCAGTGACGATGTCTGACGCAACATGCTGAACGGTGACTGAGTCCATCACAGATGTGAGGCCCTCGGTCACGAACCCATGGAGCGACAAAAGCTGGACTGGCCGCAGCGCAGGGAACTCTTCATGCAACCGCAACTCGATGATCAAGTCGATCGGGGCGTTGTAAGCAAGTCCAACCAAGCCGTGGAAGACGGACTGAAGGAAGCCCGAGAGGTTTTCCTCGGGCAAGTCGTCAGTACGGAGCTTGGCGATCTGTTGCGTCATGGTCTTACGGAATGCGGCGAAGTGCTCGCCGTCCGAAACGATCACGCAGTTCTTGCCTTCAGCTCTAGCCTCAAGTGCAAGCTCCAGGTGCTCAAGCTCGTGCATCTGGTGGTGCAACAAGGCAGGGACATCGGAGCGGTACCGCAGCAAATGGTGATCCCTGCCATGCGGCTCAGCAAGTTGGATCGAGGCTGCTGCTGCACCCGTCAGTCCATCCTGGTACCTGACCGGCTTGCCTCCCAGCACCTCAAGTTTGGCTGCGTACCCGTCACGCATGATGGTCTCGAGGTTGTCCGCGTAAGCTGCTGCCCACTGCAGGACGTGCGCAATCACATGCTTACGAATGGCTGCATCGGCTGTTCTAGATCTCAAGATTCGCAAGGCGAAGCCGACTGCCTCTTGGTACTCACCTTCGTCAGCTTCCAAGCAGCCCATAGCGAAGAGAGCCTGCGGGTACTCCGGATTGACCTCAAGGACTTGCTCGAACAGAGATCTGGCAGCAGCGAGTTCACCGAGACGCATCTCCATGCCACCAAGGTTGTTGAGGATGGTGATGTCTTTGGGTGCCAGCCGATGTGCCTCGCGCAAGTAGCGAAGAGCCGATGCGTGCTGGCCTCGCACCTTGGACTGGAGATTGGCCATCATGACCAGTGCTGCCTTGTTACGAGGGTCCCAACGCAGAGCCTCGATCATACTGTCGGTGGCCTTGTCGTGCTCACCCAGATCTGACAGGATCTGCCCGAGGATACGGTGGTACTCCGACACCTGTGGGCTCTCAACGATCAGGCGTTCCAAGATCGGACGAGCCTTGCTGTAGTCACCAGCATCGCACAACTTGACCACCTTGCGGTAGTCGCTGTGCTGGTGCTGGATCGTCGCCTCATCGATCTCGACGCGCACCTGGACACCATCTACAACCACGCGGGGCTTGAAGGGACCTATGGCATAGGCATCAGCCATGACGCCGGGCAGCAACTCAACCTTACCCTCTGCTTGTGGGAACAAGCCGTAGAGGTAGTCGCCAATGTCGTGGATAATCAGCATCATTGAACGCCTAGGAGAGAGGAGTGCGGTCCATGCTCACAGCAGAAGAAATCGACATGGTGCCCATATACCAAAAATAGTCGAACCCCTGACCGAACGAAGCATCAGTCGTCAGGAGTGCAAACGCTATCGATTCTTCCACTATTATTTAACGCAAACATTCGCACCTAGGTGATTTGATGCCCCGAAGAAGAGCCCGTAGCAAGCCAGAACAAGACATCGCAGCAGTGGTCGCAGCGGTTGTTGCCATGCTCGTTTTCATCAACTGGGGGATGCCTTCGCTTTGGGCATCGATCAAATTCATCCTGTTTCTTGGTATTGGGGGAGTGGTTGTCATTGGAGGCATTGCTTTACTCGTTCAGGCAAGCAATTCCAGCGACTCAAAGGTCAGTTCATTTGATCAGAGAATGCCACGTACGCAGCGGAAGAACAACGCATGGAGACCGCCAACTAGCAGCTCTAGCCCGCAGACCTACACACGACCTATCCAGCAGCAGCCAAGCTCAATCACACATACCTACTCCAGACCTGCCCAGCTGCAACCAAGCTCACCCCCTAAACCAAGTCCTCAGCCAGGGAGGCTCGACGCTGAGTCACTCAGGAGGATGGACTGGCTTGGCTTCGAGAGATTAGTTGTTGACCTATTTCAGCATCTCGGATTTTCGGCTAGGAAGACATCCGCAGGTGCTGACGGAGGCGTCGATATCGAACTGCGCAGCAAGTCGACTCCGCTGACCTCACCACCACAGGCTCTCATCCAATGTAAGGCTAGGTCTAAGGCTCGAATCGGTGTAGACAAGGTCCGTGAGCTACTTGGCGTGGTCACAGCAACTGGAGCTGGACGAGGCGTTCTTGTCACGAATTCAGAATTTTCAGACGAGGCTCGTGCCTTTGCAAAACCGGTCAGCATCCTGCAGATAGGCGACATCCAGTGGCTCCTCAAGACGATCAACAAGCTACCTGACCACACGAAGAATGGTCTTGAAGCGAAACACTTTGCTCTGGGTTACGATATCCCGAGCTGTGTGGTTTGCGAACTCAAGCTGAAACCTCGGAATGGACCTAAGGGACCATTTTGGGGGTGCTCGAATTTCTCAAATCCAGCGGTGAAGTGCCGCACGACCATGATGGTTCGACGATTTGACGAGGTTCACTTCCTTCAGTCGTGACAGCGAAAGTTGGACAAATGTCCGACTTTCACCCATTCATCACAGCTCAGCTCCTCCAAGTAATTCTTCCCTAGTCAGCAAAATTAAGAGGCGTCATGACCACTGAGAAATCCCATTCTGATGCTTCGCCAATTCATCTTGCATGCGTTGATGTCCGCAACTTTCGACGCCTAGCAAATGCTCGTCTTGAACTTGAAAAAGACACGACGATCTTGGTCGGCACCAACAACAGCGGCAAGACATCGCTCTTGACTGTATTACGGAACTTTCTGAGCGAATCCCACAGCTTTCGTGCATTTGACATCAGCCAATCTCAATGGGCGAAGCTACGCATGTTGGGGCAACGTTGGGAGGCGCTAGACGAAGATCCTACAACTGATGTCAAGGACACAGAAACATGGGAAGATCAGTTCCAACAACTTCTGGCTTGCATGCCATCGATCGATCTTTGGTTCGATGCGAAAGAAGGCGCGTACAACCTTGTTGCCCCGTTCATCACTTCTCTTAAATGGTCAGGGGGAGCCGTCGGTGTACGCATACGGCTTGAGCCTGCATCAGATGCCAATGATCTCCGAAAACTTGCTTGGCGCTATCGCGAAGCACGTATTCCCGTAAGGACTCTGCCAGAGGACGGGCACGCTTGGCCAATGGATCTCATTGACTATTGGCTAAGGTGCCCTGTGGATCTACGCCATGTTTCCGCCTACCGCCTAGATCCAGCAAAGTGTCCGCTAACGAATAAGTCAAGTAGCCTACAACAGGACTTGCCATTCGGCTCGCTGGCTGTTGATTTGAAGTATTTGCACAATCTTATTCGCGTGGATTTCATTCCGGCTCAGCGAGGGCTTGGTTCAGAGGAGGAAGAGGCACGATCCGAATCGGGTGACTCTCGACCTGGGCTGTTCTCAAATCAGCTTCTGAAATTCGCTCGGCAGCACCTGAATATCACACCGTCTGGTCATGGCCACAGGGATGACTTGGTGGCCGCGGTTGCTAACGCTCAAGCGGCACTTGACAAGTCGATATATACAGCGATGCAACCAGCCATGAAAGATGTCGAAATCTTAGGGTATCCTGGACTGCATGATCCTCAGCAAATTCACTTCCGCACCCGTATCCAGACTGCTGACCTGCTGGCGCATAGCACGGCGGTTCAATACTGTCTTGAGACGGATAGTCCCAATGATGAATCATTACCTGAACATTCAATCGGCCTCGGCTACCAAAATCTTCAATCGCTTAGTTTCACTCTGGTATCGTTTCGTTCGACGCGTCTCAGCCCAGCTCAAGGCTCTCCAGCTGCTATCCACCTTGTGATAGTTGAAGAACCCGAGGCACATCTTCATGTTCAGGTGCAAGGCATCTTTCCGGCGAAGGCTCACGACCTGATTTGTCCGAAGGATTCGGTACACAGCAATCTTCGCAGTCAACTGCTCATCAGCACTCACTCTAGCCACTTGGCACACGGGGAGAACTTCACCAAGTTGCGCTATATGAAGCGATTGCCGGGAATCAATGGCGGCGCAAAGCCAAGTACGGAATTGATCAACTTGGGGGATGCATTCGGCACCGATGAACAGACAAGAATCTTTGCTGAACGGTACTTTCAGGTGCAGCATACTGACCTGCTTTTTGCGGACGCAGCCATATTCGTAGAAGGGACTGCCGAGCGGATGCTGGTGCCACTCTTTATCGATCGAGACTACTCCGAACTTGCTAAGCGATATGTGTCCTTCTTGGACATCGGTGGTAGCCACGCTCATCGGTTGCGACCACTGGTCGAACGTCTGGGAATTCCCACTGTCATCATCACTGATTTGGACCCAGTGATCCCGACGAAAATCGGCAATGGACGAACGGTCAAAAAGGCCGTGCACATTGCAGGTCAAACCGACATAGAGTGTGGCAACGACACCCTGACATCCTGGCATCCTAGGTTGACGAACTTTCCAGACTATGGTACTCCCACAAACGATCAATTGGTATGGAGTTCCGTGGCTGGAGGCAATGTTTACTTCTCATGGCAGCGACCAGTTGCAGCAGCTAGCAATCAATGGCCAAGTTCCTTTGAGGATGCTCTTATCCTTTCCAATGTCGAGTGGTTTAAGGCTCTGAATACCGAGAAAGATCCGAAGACGGGGGAACCAATACTGCATCGTGGTGCACTTGGAAAGGTGGTAGACCTGGTAGCTGCATTCCCAAACCATGCAGAATTGCTCAAAGAACTACACGAACTTCTTCATGGGCGATTCAACAAAGGTGACTTTGCCGCAACGTTATTTGAGCGGCTAAACGATGGTCAAGAGTTGGTTTGTCCTGCGTACATCGCTGATGCGATTTCTTGGCTCGATCACCAAATGCATCCATCTACTAAGGATGCACAGTGATCACTGATGCGACATCTCAGGGAAATGACCGTGACGCGCATGTCGTTGAGGAAATCTGCGGGTATATCACATCAGTTCCACCTCGCTGCTTTTTTCTCTTCGCTGGGGCAGGTTCCGGCAAGACTCGCACATTGGTGGAAGTCCTGCGTCGAATCACTGGGATCATTGAACATCTGAAAGGAACTCATTATGCTGAGCGACTTCGATCGCGTGGACAGTCGGTCCGAGTCATTACTTACACCAAAAATGCGACATCGGTTATTGATGGGCGTCTCGGAGAAAATAGCCTAGCGTCGGTATCCACTATCCACGCATTTTGCTGGGAGTTGATATGCGGTTTTAACGATGATATCCGGGACGCGCTACTTGCTCTGAATGCAACAAGGATTGAGAAAGCTAAGGCGAAAGCCATGGGCAAGAAGCATGGAGAATCAGATAAGGACAGGAAGGAGTACGCGGAGATTGAGAATGAATCAGACGAAATACGTCTGATCGATGCATTCATCTATCATCCAGACCGAAATACCTACGGCAAGGGAGCGTTGTCTCACGCACAGGTACTTCAAGTTGCATCTTGGCTCATTCGTAAGCGACCTACGCTGCAACGAATCATCGAGGACCGGCATCCCCTCATCCTGATCGACGAATCGCAGGACACGATGAAGGATGTGCTTGATGCGTTGTTTGAACTCTCGGAAAACCGCGCCGGTCGCATCACCCTTGGACTACTTGGTGATCATCGACAGCGCATTTACTCGGATGGCCACGAAGATCTGCCGTCGCATGTGCCTACGGATTGGGCTCGTCCAGCACTGCAAATGAACCATCGCAGTCAACAGCGCATCATTGAACTCATCAACAAAATTTGGGAATCGGACATCGAAGGTCGCTCACAGCCGAAAAGCGGTCTGGCGCAATGCGCTCGGGCAGAAAAAAATGGCGGAATCGTACGCATCTACGTCGGTGATTCGCAGGCTAATACAGTCGATAAAATTCAAACCGAAAAAGACTGCGCCCGCGATATGGCTGTCAGCACAGGTATCACAGCTTGGCAAGAGGACTTTAGAGGTTACAGGATGCTCGCACTCGAGCACAAGCTGGTAGCTAAACGTGGAGAATTTTCCGATGCATACAACGCGATGGCACTGCTTGATAAGGATGCTGCGGCGCCTAAAAGTAATGGGGAGCATAGTGGCCCTGCTATTGTTCGGCCATTACTTGGCCCCGTGCTCGACCTAGCGGCGTGCGTACATGATGATGGTTCGCTGAACGAATTTGCGGCAATGAACGTGTTACGCCAAAATGACGTTCTCAAGAATCTTCCGCAAACAGTTTTGGAGCGTCAAGAGGCCTTAGCTCGAATCCATGATGCTGTAATGAAGTTTTCCGCCGCGTCCATAAATGAAGGTGCAACGGTTCGTGATGTTTTGGCGCCTATTCTTGAGGAACGATTATTCGACACAGACCAACGCTTGGTTCTTGCATACGAAGATGCATCACCTCCACTGCCAGAGCCTGAGCCTCGCAGCAAGGAAAGCAAAGAGGATCAACAGAAGCGTGGGTGGTATGCGCTTTTCAATACAAAGTGGCAAGAAATTCGCCGGTATCGCTTATACCTGGCAGGAGAAACGGATCTAGCCACGCACCAAGTGGTCAAGGGGTCTGAGTTCAAGCATGTCATGGTTGTGATGGACGATGAAGACGCTGGAGGATTCATGTTTTCATACGACAAATTGCTCGGTGCAGTGGCATTGAGTAAGACGGATGCGGAGAATTCCAGCGCAGGTAAAGAGACAACCATAGATAGAACGCTTAGACTTCTTTACGTGACTTGTAGCCGAGCAGAGGAGAGTCTTGCATTGGTTCTTTGGGCCAAGAACCCGCAAGCTGCAATTGAGGCAATTGGCCGATATGCTTGGTTTACTTCCAACGAAATAGTGTCACTTCCATCAGCAGCATAAAACGTCCGGGAGCTTATGTTAAACCGAAATCGACTCAAAAGGGTGGCGACCACACGTTCATCAGTCATTGATTCGTTTTGGCCACCTAATCTACATTTTCACGCATGCTGAAGTCCCCACTCCTCGCACTCTCTCTATGCCTGCTCACGCTTTCTGCTCACGCCGGTCGGCGACCAAAAAGCACTGAATCTTCGTTTAAGGATGCAACAACAACCATCCAGGCGCTTCCTCAAGGCGCGACGGCAGAGGTTGGCTTCTCCCCGAAGCGTGGATCACTGCAGCTCGTGCTCAAGGCAATTTCAGAAGCGAAGCAAGAGATCCTGGTTGCGTAACCGCTCAGTGATCCCCTCTGTCTATCGTGATCCTCAGCGGCTATTTTGTGCGATTTTCCAATTGTACGGCGTCAGATCGTCGCATTGAGCTCCGTCAGGGCGCATCCTCACGCGCAAGAG
>Ga0302215_10000336_pt1 | contig 35286 bp, 28 predicted proteins | sample II_Fen_N3_1_FD_194580 | JGI IMG/M metagenome (GOLD analysis project Ga0302215, IMG submission 194580) | Peat permafrost microbial communities from Stordalen Mire near Abisko, Sweden - II_Fen_N3_1 | ecosystem: Environmental > Terrestrial > Soil > Wetlands > Permafrost | place: Sweden: Abisko... | reverse complement strand
ATTTTTTTACATTTCTGATAGATTAAAAGTTTCCCGGAAAAATGAGACTACAGGAATTAAAAAAAAAGGACAAGCATCATGCTTGTCCTTTTTTTTGTTTTAAATACCTTTTATCTTATTATTTTCTTCAAAATTTATCTGCCTCTGATTATTCTAAACAAAATGGATATGATAGCTATAACCAGAAGAATGTGAATGATGCTGCCTGCACTGTAGGCAAAAAATCCGATAGCCCAAAAAATGATAAGTATTACTGCTATTAAATAAAGTAGATTGCTCATGTTTTTAATTTTTTTTAATTGATGATTAAATACGATTAAATTTGGATTTGTCAGGTCCGCTTATTTTCATTTGAATTAATTAAATGCAAGGGATATATAAAAATTAATGACAGCATTGTTTGCATTTGGAATGGTGTACGTTGAACCTAAAAACGATTTGGTTTTTCCTACTTTAGTCATTCCATAATTATAACGTGCTCCCATTGTAATAGATCCTACATCCAATCCTGCTCCAATTAAAGCACCTGCATCGATTCGATTATAATCGTTTACATTTACATTTTGTTCAAAATTGAATAAATTAATATTAGCTACATTCTTTACTTTCCCATCGATCAAATAAGCAACATACGGACCAAACTGTATATTGAGCAATTCAGTAACCTGAATAACACATAAAACAGGAACTTCCAAATAGGTTAAATTAAATTTTGCTGTTCCATCGACAATAAGATTATTATACGTGACGGAAGCACCTTTTGTTGTTACATAAAATTCAGGTTGAATGGCAAGAAAACTTGTAACCGGTAATTTGTTAAATACTCCAAGATTAAAACCTGTTATCATATCCGAACTTTTTGCATCGGATGTATACAGATTGGAAAGGTTTAAACCTCCTTTTACACCAAATTGCATTGTCTTTTTGTCTTGTGCCTGACAAGGTACAATGATCATAGTTACAAGGATAAGCGTTACAAAAAGTAAATTAAATGAATTTTTCATATTGATATCTGTTTTAAAATGTTTTTCTAATAATTTATAAACAAAGATACTATTATTCACATCCTGATAGTTTACACAATTTATGAAAAGAATTACATAATTCACACATCTAATTTATAATGACAATCAGAAAAAGTCAAAAAAAAACAGACCTAAAGTCTGTTTTTTTTATAAATTATCTACTTATTTAATCTAAGTAATTTAATTATCTATTTATTTACAAAAACTTATATTTCAGAGTATTGGAAATTATAAATTTATCATCAATCATTACTTATATTTTCGGATGGGCAGTTAAATTATTTATTGTTTTACCAAGTGCATTTAAATCGCGATTAAAATCACTTTTAAATTTACCCCAGTCAGTATGAGTTTTTTCATAATCACTCATTCTTGTTTTGAGATTTTGGTTTTTTATATGCAAAGAATCAATTCGACGCGCATACACTTCATCAAGTGCCGAACCCGGTTTATTCATTTTTAATTTCAGTTGTGCAATGCTTACTTCATTGTTCTTGATTTTCAGTTCGGACTCAAGTTTAAAAGTTTTCAATTCATCTTCGGTTGCAGCTTTTTGAGCAACAAGTGTTTCATTACTCTGTGCCGCATTCAGGTTCTCCTGTGCTGCTTCTGTTCGATTTTGCGCATTTTCTTTTTTTTGATCGGATGACATGCAACTACTTAATAAAGATACTATCAAAATCGTGAAAAAAACTTTTGAATTTCTCATAATGTTTATTTTAAAATCGGGTTGGAATTTATAAATGAATTAAAAATTAATCAGTTAAATAATAAATCAGAATCCGGATAGCATTAGAATTATCAAATTAAATTTATAATATTTCGTATTTCATCTTTTGTAATGCTGAGTTTGGTTTGAAGTCTCCCAAACATTTCATCTTTCATACCTTCTGCAAACATTAGATCATTATCTGTTAAGGCAGCAAATTTTTGTTTGAGTATATCTTTTTGTACTTCCCAGCTTTCTTTCGGTTCGGTTGAGTTCATATTATTGTCTATTAAATTGTCTATAAATTTTGATTCACAAAGGTGGTATATTAATTCATCTTTTGAATTACACAATTAATTAAAATAGTTACATTATTCACACATTTCCAATTTTATCTGTACTTTCGCATGCTTTATTAGTCCACTTTTGAAAACAATATAAAATTTAAGTGTTTTGTAAATTGTTCATTTTCAGGATGAATATTCAATAGCCGTTTTACAATCTACCTTTTTATTTATTGGACTATCATGAAATTGATTCAATGATAATAAATTAAAACATAAGAGTTGATTCATAATAAAGAGAAACTTTATATATATCAAAAAACAGAATTCGTAATACATTTCAAATTTGTTCTAGTTCTGATTTTCATCAATTATCAAATCTGTAATGTTATAGGTGGGTATTTTAATTAAGTAATTTTTCAGTGTAGAATTTTTTACACCGAAGGAGACTATGCTGATAATCATTTAATTTTTTCTTTGATATTTAAATCTATTCATTGAAAGTGAGCAACTGAATGCTTTTTTTACCCATCAAGAAAACAAAAATTGTGGTTTTAAGAAATGTGGATTGTAATTATCCTGTGAAAATTATAAACGGTTTCACTCAAAGTAAAGTCCTTATTCATGAAATAAAGCCACCACCTTTGTGATTTTAAGTATACCCTTCAAAAATTGAGAAAATGAAAATTCAAGACAAATAATAAGAAATAAAATGTTTAATAATTGCTATTTTGGTTTTTAAAGAGGGCTTTTTACATTTCACGATTTTAATTGTGATAAACAGATAATGATAAAATCAGTTTTTATGATCAATTTACGTCCAAATAAAGAATTAAATATTATTTCCTGTATTTTAAGATTCTGAGACTTTTGACAAAGAAAGACGCCCTCCGCTTTCACGAACTCTATGTGTATGGTCCGGATAAATGGTTATAACAAAGTAAACAATTCTCAGGATTATGCAATCCTTCATAATCAAACCATCAACCCATACAAAGGCAGAACGTAGATCACAGAACCCGGAGCTGATTTTTGTCCTTGGCTTATTTTCCGTACCTTTGTGCAAAATTGTACTCCGTCAGGTAAATAGTTAGAGCTTGTGAAAGAAGAACGGATGCGTGAAATAATATATGACATTTGATAATTTAGATCTTATTGAGCCGATCTTAAACGCTCTTAAACATGAAGGTTATACTCAGCCAACTCCCATACAGGAAATTTCAATTCCAATAGTACTAAAAGGCCAGGATTTATTAGGCTGCGCACAAACAGGAACCGGTAAAACGGCTGCCTTTGCCATCCCAATATTACAGTTGTTGCACTTAAATAAGGGCAACGACAGAGCTCCCCGAAAGATAAAATCGTTAATAGTTACCCCAACCCGCGAACTTGCTATCCAGATTGGTGAAAGTTTTGCAGGTTATGGACGGTTTATGAATTTACGCCATACTGTAGTTTTTGGTGGTGTACCGCAAAGTCAACAGGTAGGTGCACTCAGGCAGGGTGTTGATATTCTGATAGCAACTCCGGGACGTTTGCTGGATTTAATCAATCAAGGCTATGTGAAATTGGGTGATATCAGTATTTTTGTACTCGATGAAGCCGATCGTATGCTCGATATGGGTTTTATTCATGATGTGAAGAAACTTATTAAACTTATTCCGGCTAAACGTCAATCGCTCTTCTTTTCGGCTACCATGCCCGAATCAATCAGAGTATTGGCAAGCACAATCCTTACAAATCCGGAAGAAGTGCAGGTAACCCCTGAATCGACTACCGCAGAAACTGTAGAACAGGAAATGTATTTTGTGCATGCTTCCGATAAAAAGGATTTGCTGATTCACTTACTAAAAGATAAATCGATTGCTACAGCACTTGTTTTTACCCGTACAAAACACGGTGCGGATAAAGTGCAACGAATGCTCGAAAAAGCACATATTAAAGCCGAAGCGATACATGGAAATAAATCGCAAAATGCACGTCAGAATGCATTGCGTAATTTTAAAGACCGCACTACCCGTGTATTGGTAGCAACGGATATTGCTGCACGTGGAATAGATATTGATAATTTGAATCTGGTGATCAATTACGAAATCCCTAATATCCCGGAAACGTATGTTCATCGTATCGGTAGAACCGGAAGGGCAGGACTTGAGGGAAAAGCTGTTTCATTCTGTGACGAGGAAGAATTCGAATACCTTACAGATATTCAAAAGTTGATTGCATTTAAAATCCCGGTTATAACCGATCAACCATATCCGGGACCGGTATTGCCTGAAATTGGAGTAAAGAAATCAAAGGCAAAAAAGGCAATTACCAGCAAAGCCAGAAAATCAGGAAGAGGAAGTGTGGGAGCTGCTACCGGTCAGGTTTCGGGTAATGGTGAAAGCAGGATTCCAAAACCTACCAGACCTGAAAGTTCAAGACCACCCTTATCACATAGTCCGAAAACGGAAAATGCGCCTAAGAAATACTGGGGAAAATAATTTAGTCGGTAGTCGGTAGTTGGTAGTCGGTAGGAACTTGAGAGTAGGTAATGGTAGTCCCGAAAATACGGGATGTACTTAGCTTCATCTGAAGAAGATTTTCAGGACGATACAGACGATACATTTTTTTATACTCATTTATAATAAAAACTCTCTGCAACTTTATTGCAGGGAGTTTTTTGTAATGATGATTTGTTTGTTTTATGTTTTATGTGTTCTGTATTTTTTATTAATTTCCTCTTAATCTAAAGCTGTTTCAAGTCTTATTCAGTCCAACATTTATTTAGATAAACCGAGAATTAATGTGATGAAGAATCTGGTTTTTGTTCTGCTTTTGCAGATGAGGCAGTCAGATAAAACTGAAGAATATCACTTTTGTAGTAAGGTATCAATACCCGGTTGTCAATAATTATTTAAGCCCCAAAATTTTAGGACGTGTAATGATTATATTATAAATGTGCTCTCAGCATCCATGCCATTTTTTCATGAGTTTCCATCAAGCCTGTAATAAAGTCACTGGTGCCCATATCATGATAGTCATTTGCAAAACGATGGATGTTTTCACGAAGTTCAATAATAACTGACTCATGATCATTCAATAAATCTTTTATAAAACTAAGACTGTCATTGCTTTCGACAGATTTTTCATTTAACTGTGTCAGTTTTAGAAAATCTTCCATGGTTCCAACGGTATAATGTCCAATGGAACGAATCCGTTCAGCCACCTGATCAATGATTTCTTCCAGTTCACTATACTGGCTTTCGAAGAATTTATGCTGAGCAGCAAAATCAGGCCCAATAACATTCCAGTGAGCATTCCGGGTTTTAATGTAAAGCACATGTTCGTCCGATAACAATTTGTTAAGAGCATCAGCTACCTGAACTGAATCCTCCGGTTTTATTCCAATTTGAGTTTTCATTTTTTACATGTTTTGTTGATTACTTGATTTTAATTCGTTCTGTCTAATAATTCTTTCATCAAACAATGCTGAGACTTTATTTATTTGATATTTAATTTTGTTTTATATTTATAAATAAATTATGACGTATTGAATTGAGGGGAGTAACCGGGATAATCAGATTTAAAAATAAAAGGACACGCGTATGCATGTCCTTTATTGAAAACCCTAATTTTGAAATTATTACATGTTGATTTTATTGGCTTCAATCCTGTAAAATATTTTATTATCCGGCATATCATAAATTTCCATGACTGGACCTGTTTCAGTGTAACCATATAATTTTACATATTCCTTCAAAGCAGGATATACTTTCATAAGACCGATCATAATGGACACTTTACCTTTATACGGAAATTCTGCTGTAATGTAATTTTTAACAGGACACACTCTGACATTGAATTTTGACTTTAATCCAAAAATATCAACAGAATCATTTTTTTCTAAAAAGCATCCAACTTCAGATCGTAGTTTACTCTTCTCAACTTTTCGGGGATCGTCGAAAAACAGTCCAAACTCTTTATTCGTTTCGATTTGAAACTGACTTTCCAATTCGTTGCTGATTTTGTTAATCATCATGCCGGTATTTTTATAGGAGCCTTTCATATCCTGATATACCAAAGTCTCTCCACCTTCTTTTTTTATTTGAAAACTAATGGTTGATAATCCACCATAATTGATAAAGATCATCGCTGCTAATATTACCAGGCAGACAATTACAGTGGAAACAATTTTAAAGGCTTTCATGATTTCTTATTGTTTAAAGATTAAACAATAATTTGAAATAGAAAGTTTAATTATACCTGCTCAATTGGCTTTGGTTCTTTTTTAATAATTAATATTAGTAGACCCGGCAGTACAATTAATAAGAGGGGCAAGGCAAGAATTAAACCACCAATAACAGCAATAGCAAGTGATTGATGCATTTGTGCACCTGCTCCGATACCAAGAGCCAATGGGGTAAGTGCTACAATAGCACCCGTTGCTGTCATTAATTTCGGTCGCAAACGTGCTGATATTGCAAATATCAACGCCTGTTTTACGGAAGTTTTCTTCAATTCAAATAAAAACTGTTGAATTGTAAATATGCAATTCTCTCCAATTATTCCTACAATCATAATTAATCCGGTATAACTTCCTACATTCAACGGAGTGTTGGTTAGAAATAGTGCAGTTACACCCCCTACAACACCCAGAGAACTGACAAAGATCACTATTAGTGAAAATTTGAGACTTTTGAACATAAACAATACAACCGTGAAAACCAGTAAGGCAGCAATGAGCAGTATTTTAAGCAATTCGGAAAAGGATTTTTGTTGTTCAGCATACGAACCTCCAAACTCGATCTGGTAGGAGGGAGGCAGGCTAATTTGAGAGAGCTTAATCTGAATGTCTTTCATTACACTTCCTAAATCCCGATTGTTTAAACGGGCAGTAACCACGCCCATGGTTTGCAGGTTTTCCCGTTCAATTTCTGTAACTCCTTTTATAATATTGAAATCAGCCATCGCCCTTACCGGAATATAGTCACCTGTTGAAGTACAAACTTTAGCATCTTTTATTTTTTCAATCGGTGTTTTATTGTTCTGTGGAAAAATCATACGGATGTCGGTGAGTTGTTCTTTTTCAGGAATAGAACCTATCACCATACCCGAAATATACGTTTCCATTTGAGCCTGTAAATCGGAAGGATTAAGTCCAAACTGTTTCAGCTTTTCTTCTTTTGGTAAAATTTTAAGCATTGGTCCTGCAACTATTATACCATCGAAAACATCGGCAGTTCCATTAATTGTTTTGATGCTGTCTGCCACCTGTTTAGAAAGGGACTGTAGTTTTTGATTGTTATCACCGAATATCTTTATCTCCACAGGCTGAACACTGCTCATTAAATCGCCAAGCATATCAGTAATTACCTGACCGAAATCAACAGTCAGGGAAGGAATCGTTTTTTCAACCCGCAACCGGATATCGTTCGACACTTCATCGGTCTTTTTATTTCTTGTTGATTTTAATTCGATAAGATAATCACCCCGGTTTGGTTCGGTAATAAAAAAGCCCATTTGAGTACCTGTACGACGCGAATATGTTTTTACTTCAGGGGTAGTCTCCAGAATTTTATCCACTTCATTGAGCATTCGGTTTGTTTCTTCGAGGGATGTTCCGGGAGGAGAATTATAATCGAGCACAATGGAACCTTCATCCATTTCGGGTAGAAAGCCTGTTTGCAGTTTTGGCAACATCAATACCAGGCCCAGAATTAATACAGCTACGAAAGCAATGCTGATATAGGGTCGTTTAATGAATACATCAATCCATGGACGGTGTTTAACAAGTTGAACCTCTGTAGTTTCCGACAATCCTTTATCTTTCGAGAATAGCAGGTAAATAACGGGAAGGCCAAGCCATGTAATTACAAATGAACAAACGAGTGTTACAATCATTGTTTCAGTCAGGATTTTAAAATAAGCACCTGCTACTCCCGACATTAATTCAAACGGGATAAGAATAACAATTGTACTCAGCGAGGAACTTACCATGGATGGAAACAAAAAACTTATGGCTTTCCCTACCAGTTCTTTTGGCTTTTTATCTGGAAATTCTTCATGGGTACGATGGATTTGCTCTACCACTATAATGGCATCATCAATGATTAATCCTATGGATGCTGCAATGGCACCAATAGTCATGATATTAAAATCAAAACCCATAAATTCCAGACTGATAAATGTAAGGGCAAGGGTCAGGGGAATAGTCGTCAATAACACAGAACCTGCTTTGTAGGATCGTAAGAATAACAAAACCACAATAATGGACAATGCCAGTCCAATCCACAGAACATCGATAATACTGCGTATACTGCCGTTTACAAACTCTGCCTGGTTGTAATAAGGTTTTAGAACAACTCCCTTTGGAAGAATCTTATTCAGTTCGTCTACTTTTGCTGATACCTTATTGGCGACGTCAATCAAATTGCTTTTGGGTTGTTTTAGTACCGCAATTAAAGGGACGTTTTTGCCATCTGCTTTTATTTTGATATATTCATTTTGTTCTGCAATCTGTACGGACGCAACATCAATGATTTTGACTTTCCGGATTCCGTTATCGAAAATAACAAGATTTTCCAGTTCTTCTATCTTTTTTAGTGTAGCATCAGTTACAGTTAAATATAAGCGGTTATAATCTATTGTGAACCCGGTGGACTTAATAAAATCGGTTTGTTGAAGTATTTTCTCAATATCAAGGGGGTTTATTTTTAAAACGTTCAGTTTCCTTTCGTCCAGTACAATGCGGTATTCTTTTTCCTTACCACCAATAACCTGAACTGAAGCAACTCCCTGAATACGTGATAAAAAAGGTTTTATGGTATACTGAGCAATCATTTTAAGTTCGACCGGATTTTTGATATCCGATTGAAGGGAATATCCCATTACCGGTAAAATGGATGGATTCATTTTAGCAACGGTAATCTGAACATTGGGTGGTAAATCATTTTTTATTTGAGAAATCTGCGATTCTACCTGTTGTTTGTCCAGGTCAATATCCGAATTCCAATTCATATAGGCAGAGATCTCGCAACTTCCTAAGCTCGTAGTACTGCGGATCAATTGCAGGTTATCAACCCCTTTAATGGCATTCTCAAGAGGCTTGGTAACCATAACCATCATCTTCTCTACCGGCTGTTCACCGTTCTGGGCAATGATCTTAATTTTAGGGAACGTAACATTCGGGAAAAGTGATGTCTTCATATTCTGATACGAGAAGGCTCCCCCTATCAAAATAAGCAACAGAATAACCGTTATCGGGCTCTTAAATCGAACAAACATCTTTTCCATTCCCTGCAATTTTATTATTTCTGATAAACTAAATTAATCTGAACTTTTCTAAAGTCAAAGAAACTTTGGAAAAGTATGTAACGCCAAACTAATCACTAATTGATCACTAATCACTAAACCAACTACCAATTTCTAACTACCGACTACCGACTACTAACTACCGACTTTTCACTATTTAATCACCTTTACCACCGTGCTGTCATTTAAACCATACGCACCTTCGCTAATCACCACATCTGAATTAGTCAGGCCGGAGGACAAAGCTTCAACGACATTGTCATTTTCAATTCCTTTGGTTATAGGAACTTTAATAGCTAAGTTTTTATTCACAACTTTCATAACCCAAAAGTCGGTTTGCGTTTCGTTGGTCATAACTGCATTTCTTGGAATCAAACAGCTATTGCTGTGCCTGGCTTTTAAAATTTCAACTGCAAGGTTTAAATTCTCGGGTAGTTTCTTGTTCGTTTGAGGTTTGATAAGAATTTGCTGGGTTTGATTTGCTTCATCCACAGTTGGCAATATTTGGTAAACTGTTCCTTCGAATTTTGTATCTTCTCCCAGAATGAGTGTACATTTAGTACCCTTTTTTACCAGTGAATTGAATTCGAACGGCAAATTTAGTTGTACCATCACATCGTTGCTTTCGGCAATCGTACAAAGTGATGCACCTTCGACAGCATAAGCTCCCGAAGCAGCAATGTTAAGAGTGCTTATAACACCGTTTGAAGGCGAGAAGATATGAATAATTCCAACATTCCCTTCATTGGAACCTTGCAATGCTTTATTTTCTTTAGTTTGTATTTCGAATAACAATTGACCCTTTTTGACTGTATCGCCAAACTTTACGAACATTTTTTGAATATAACCGGCAATAGGTGAAACCACCAGATTCTTTTTCAGATAAATGGTTTTACCGTTAAAACTTAATTTGTTATCAATTCCTCCAAAGGTGACAGGGGAAGTCTTAACAGTGACAACGGGGGTTTGTTCTTCTTCCTTAGCTTCTTTCTTTGAACATGAGTAAAGGACGAAAGAAATAATGCATATTGAAAATATTAATGAAATGTTTCGCATAGTTTGATGTGATTAAATTCTGCTTTATTATAAAACTGTTTTAAAACTTACCTGATAATCAATAATTCCAGTAATTATAGGTGTTAATCAACATTTGTTTTTCCATTTTCAGTAAAAGAAAATCCTGTTTTTTAGAGGTAATATCTTTCAGTAGATTTTTAAAATCCATGACTGATATCAGTCCCTGCTTAAGTTCATTCTGATAGGTTGCATAAAGTTTATCATATTGAGTAAGTTGATTCTCAACCAGAATTGTACGTTCATTCAATGAGTTTATCTGACTTTTTATCTTATTCTTATTGATTTCCTGTTGAGTCATGAAATGATTTTTATCAAATTGCAGGGATTGAATGTTTATTATTGACTTTGCTTTTTCAAATTTACGCTGATTGCCATCATACATGTTCCAACTGAACGTGATGCCAGCACTCATACCAAGCCTGTTCAATGCAGGTAAATAAACTGCATTTAATCCTGCATTTGCAAATAAATTTAATTGAGGTTTGTATTTTAATTCGGAAATTGACAAGTCAGCAAGTATTGCCAGGCTGTCTAGTTTATAGGAAGTCAAAAACTGTGAATTGGAAAGTATTTCAGGGTTCAATTGCAGATCTGATTCCTGAATATCAACTTTAGAGGTATCATTAATTCCGCAAAGTATATTCAAATCGAAAAGATTGCTTTTATAGTCATCTTCGAATGATTTAGAATTGAGTTCCTGATTTTGTTTTTCAATTTTCAAGAGCAATAAATCAGTTTGTTTAAAAATTGCATTTTCAACGAGTTTTTGCATAACGATTAACTGATCGTCAAGTTGCTCAATAAGTTGATATTCATTTTTTATCTGGATTTTCGACTTCACACAAAGAATGTATTGATAACTTACCAATTGTTCTATTTCATGAATAGTCAGTGCAGTTGAAAAATTATTTTTTTGTGAGGAAATATCTGATTTTTGAGAATAAAACTTTAAGTTAACTTTTCCCAAAAGAGGTTGTTTTAGTGTAATATATGCCTGATATTGACCTCCATCGGTAACAGCTAAATCATATCCGGAATAATTATCCGATCCATTCGAAACAAAGTCTAACCTGTTAGACCCACTATTGTGAGAAATTATTGGTGCAAAGAGGATGTTTGATTCAAGGTTGATGACCGGTTTCTTTAAAATGCTTTGGGTAATCTTTAAATCAAGATCAATAATTTTAGTATCGTTTTTGTTTTTCAGGATTAAAGGGCTGTTATTGCGGGCTTGTTCAAGAAAATAATTTAAATCGCGTTGTTGCGTATAAATCATAGGGTATAATAAAAACAGGATAGCAGGCAGTAAAAATCTTTTCATTTTCTGTGTGTTGTAATTACCGAAAATAGACTGTTAGAATATGTCATTTAACAGTGTCGCAAAGATACATATTTAAAGAATTAATTGATTAAAATCAGAAGAAAAAATTCAATTTGGGTAATTATTCAAAAGAAAAGGATTTAAATCAGGAAGGAACACTTGCTGATTTAAATTTTTTTGTAATATAAGCAGATTGGTAAAGACTTTAGAACTCCTAAATGAATTGTATTCAGCTTTAGCCGTAAAGATAAATCGAATCCGAATATTGGCTTTAGCCAATATTGAAATGACTAATATTCAATAATTAAATTTGATATAATTTAGCTAAAGCCGATTTGTATTATCATATTTTAATCCAGATAATGCCGGAATCAAATGTAATTACTAAACAAAAATATGTGCCTGTTGATTTCTTATTTTTTACGTTATCTTAAATTATAAATTATTAATTTTGAATTATATATCACCAGGATGTAGAAACAGATTTAACCTTTTTATCGAGTTCATTTTTAGATTTTGCCCTGATGGTATCATTTCTATGAGTTCTATGATTGGATAATACAAAATACCATAATAAATAATTTGGACTTCGGTGGTAAACAGGATAATAACGATTATTTACCATTCTGTAACTTGGATTGTTACGATAAAAAGTGACAGGTCTTGGTGCATGGTGAAATCCTGATTCTATCGAACGAGTTGCATACTTAGAATTAGTATGTGTTGAAGGTCGTATCGTTTTAACTGCAGGCTTTCCATATATACTATGACTGCTTGACCTGTTCGCATGAAAACTATGACCTGATGAATGAAAACCACGAAACCCGCCTCGTGAATAAGAATTTAGATTGCAGAAAATACATAATATTGAAATTAAAAGGATTATTTTTTTCATGATTGAATAAATTTTAATTTATACGATTTACTTAGAACTCTTTATTCATAATTAATTCGACAAATATATCATGGATTTGGAATATAATTTTATTACCCTCTTTTTTTGGCACAATTTCCATAAGTTTCCAATTGTTAGAATTCTTATCTTTCCAGTCTTGTATAATAAAAGATTTTGAATTTGAATTGAATTTCCAATGACCGTTTATAATTCGCATTTTTTCAAGTTCAAAGTCAAAATCAAAACTGTTGTCTGAACTAAAAATGAATTTTGATCTAAGGAATGCTGCTTTAAGCAGTTCAATTGACTTTTTCTGATCCTCAGGTAACCTTGTCATAACATTTATTTCCTTCACAGTCCATGTGCCAATTATCTCATTTTCAGTGAATGACTGAGCATTGAGTTTAGTACCTGAAATAAGTAATAAAATTAATAGACCTATTGTTCTTTCCACTTAGTATTTGATTAATTTCAAACAAAATTTAAAAGATTAAAACTTAGCATTGTTACTCCTTTTATTTTCTTATTGTCTATTGAGTCAGCTTCTTATTCTTTTTCTTAGTTCCAAGTATTATTATCCCCACATAAAATATCAAAATGACCATTTCAGGATACGCATCTTTAGTACCATTAATATTTTTCAGGAGAGTACTGATAAAAAAAACTAAATAGCGAATAACAACTATTGATATAATCATCCAAACAGTAAATTTTATTTTTTCCAAATCAGTATAAAGTGCCATTATAAAAAATGCAATTCCAAAAATAAAATTCTCAACAGTTGATATTTGCCAGGTATAAAAAAATGCTGTCTTTGTTGTTATATCCAGTTTACTTGCTTCTATTAAAGGTAATACAGTAGTTTGTCCAAACAAACCGTGAGTAAAAGAAAATAGAATAGAAAGAATACCGGCTGCCAGAAAGTAATAGTTCTTAATCATAATCTTTTATTATAAGTGTATTATATCATTTTTTTTATTTTATAGTATCAATAAATCCTGAATAATCCTTTATAATTTTATCCATAAAAAGATTAATATCATTATCAGGATCTTTTTGAATTGTATTTTCTCTATACCATTTTACGATCTCCTTTGCCCCCTGTTGAAATGTTATTTTAGGATTGAAATCTGGTACAAGTTTCCTTATTTTAGAATTGTCAAAAATCATACTGTGTGTTTTATCACCTAATAATCCTGCACCGATATTCGGATCATATCTTGCAATAATATCTGACGGAATATGAATGAATTTAGGACTTACGTTTAATTCATTTGCCAGAATATTATATATTCCGTTCCATGTCAATAATTCATTTGAAGTAATATGGTAAGCTTCATGAATTGCTTCAGTTTTACCTAACAAACCAATAAGACCTACCGCAAAATCAGTATTGTGAGTTAATGTCCAAATTGACGTTCCATCGCCATGAACAATCACCGGTAATCCCTGAACCATTCTATGCAATGCTGTATATCCTCCGGTTATTGGAATTGAAGTTTTATCATATGTGTGAGAAGGACGAACTATTGTATATGGGAATCCGTTTTTCAGATAAGCTTCTCTCAACAGATCTTCACATGCTATTTTATTCCTTGAATAATCCCAATATGGATTGTCCAATGGAGTATCTTCTGTAACGGGTAGTTTCTCAGGAGGTGTCTGGTAAGCTGATGCTGAACTTATAAATACAAATTGATGTGTCCTGTTTGTGAATAATTTTATATCATTTTTAATATCTTCAGGGTGAAAGGCAATGAAATCAACTACTACATCAAATTTAAATCCTTGTAAAGCATTTTGAGTTTCCTCAAAATTATGTATATCCGAAATGATTGTTTTCATTCCCTGTACATTTCGTATACCTGCACTTTTCCCCCTGTTTAAATGAAAGACTTCAATGCCTCTGGATATCGCCAGTTCGGAACATGCAGAACTTAAAAGCCCTGTTCCTCCAATAAATAATACTTTCATACTTTATACTTTATATTTCATAATTCATATTTGACAGTACACTGACAAGTAAGCATATATAAGTTAACTGATTAATAACATTAAATATCCATGATTACCGACTGGATTTTTTCATCCGTTAGAATAGAATTTAATGCTTTGATTTTTGATGCATTGCTTTTTGAATAGCTGCTTCAACCATTGGTTCCATAACTTTATACCCTTCCAGATTCGCATGAACACCATCTTTTGTCAATGCGGCTTTCATTCCATTACGATCATCAGCCATTGATGAAAAATAATCCAGGTATATAAAACCTTTTTTATCACAATATTGTTTGATCCAGACATTTAAAGTAACTATTTTATCTGCCGGTTTTATTCCCGGTTTCCATGGATAATCATATGCAGGCAATACTGAGGAAAGTACAACATGTATGTCATTTGCCTGAGCTAGATCGGCCATTGACGCCAGGTTATCTTCAATCATTTCGAGCGTAGAAGGACCCGTATTTCCGGCAATATCGTTTGTCCCTGCCAGGATTACCACCACTTTAGGGTGTAAGTCAATTACATCCTGACGAAAACGAACAAGCATTTGCGGGGTTGTTTGACCGCTGATTCCACGGTTAATATACGGGCGGTTTGCAAAAAACTCTGGCCTGGCTTCTATCCAACCCTGCGTTATCGAATTTCCCATGAATATGACTCGGTTTTCCTCTTTTGAAGGGAGTCCAAGTGCTGCATTTTCTTTGCGAAAACGTTCTAAATTTGGCCAGTCTTGTGCCTTTAATTCTAATCCGCTAAATAAAAAAGCACTCATAACTAAGCATTTAAAAATGAATTTTGTTTTCATACAATTAGTAGAATTAATTTTTTATAATGATTTGAGAAATACATTAAAAAATTAGAAACGAATTTTTACAATCCATTTGCTTGCCAAAATTAATCAAAACATTTAAAATAATTTTTGAATTGATAAATTTTGTTGAAAATAAAACCTGATTCATTAAATTATTCCGGTTTTATTCAAAAAAAAGGGTCAACTCCTAATAGTTGACCCCGGAAAATTTAAAGATGAAAAAAGTAATTTTTTTTAATATAAGTAATCTTATTTATATAATGATCTGTTTGTATATCTACAAAAGCATACATTTCAACGTTTTGGGAATTATGAATCACTTATTACTAATCACTAACCATAAACCTCTAATCAATAAATTATTTCTCCAAGAGCTATTTTGAGTTTCAAGAGGCTGGCAGAATATTCAATTTTTGTTTTTAGTACTACAAGTTTACTCTCTGCCAGAGATGTAAAGCTATCCAGTAAATCAAGATTGGTAATGGCACCTGCCTGATAATTTGTTTCGGCTAAGGAGTATGCTTGTTGAGCCTGTTCAACCTGCAATTCAGACTGTGACACTTTCTTTAATGCCGATTCAGCATTTGCACGACTTTCAACGACTTCATTTACAATGTTTCTACGAGCAAGCTCAGTATCCTGTAGATTCCCCTGAATGTCTGAATTGGCCTGAATCTTCGAATATTTTGAACGATTGGCATCAAAAATTGGCACTTTTAATCCAACTCCAACAACGTAATTTAATTTTCCGGTATCCTGATATTTATCATTAAAATATCCGTTTTTAATTCCTCCTGAACCAAAGAAATTCAAAGATGGATTGTTTTGGAAATTTACTATTTGCAAATGTGTGTTAGCCAATTTGCTTTTTTGATTTGCAATTTTCATTTCATTTCGATGAATAAATGCAAATGCAAACAATGAATCATTTGATGATAGAATTTGAGTTGAAAGAAGTTCTTTTTTGACAACTAATTTGGTTTCCTGTGATTTTCCAAGAAATGAATTAAGTTGACTAAGTTGTATTTCAAGTGTTGTCAATAAATCTGTTTTTTGATTTTCTATAGCAGAGATTCGTACTTTGGTAGTAAGAATTTCATATTTTGTTGCCGATCCGGTAGCTACTTTTTTATCTACAAATTGAAGATGTTCATTTAGGGTCGCTAACTCTTCATTTTTAATTTTTAAAGCTTCCTGTAAGAAAACAATAGTATAGAAATTTCCAATCAACATTCCGGATAACTTCTGTTTAAGTTGGTCTGCTGAAATAGCAATCATTTCTTTGCTCTGTTTTTCAAAAGTGATATTTTTATCGGCTTTTCCAAAATCGTAAATCGACTGATTTATATTTAATGCTGCTGAATACATATCAGGAGGATACAACTGAAATGATCCAAGACCCGGTAACGAAAGAGAAGTCGTTGGACCTAAAAAAGAAAATGAACCCGATAGATTTACTTCCGGTAAATAAGCTGTTTTAGCCAACCCTATTTTTGCATCAGAGGATAATAGGTCGGTTTGTGCCTTTTTAATGGACGGATAATTCTGAATTACATCTTTTAAAATCTCATGAAGACTTAATGAATCAGATGATACAGTATCCGTTTTTTGTCCATAGATTTCCAATATTGGCAATAAAGTAATGACAATTATAAGTTTATAAATTGATTTCATTTTATAATATTTATTTATAAGGTGCATAAATTTAATAATTTAGTCCATTACAGCTACCGGTGTTTCAGTTTCATTGGATTTCAATCTTTTCTTTTTTGATTTTAGCAATAAAATAGGTAAAAAACCGATTAGGGAGATCAAAGCAGCAATTAAAAAGTCATCATTTACTCCCTGAATAAATGCTTGTGTACTGACATTAGACATTAATATACTCTGTGCCTGTTTGAGTGCAGTTGCAAAAGCACCACCCGCATGTTGTTGGATATAATAGGCCATATGTCTTGATAAACTTTGAAATTCCTGAGAACCGGCCTGTATAGAGCCACCAAACATTTGAGCATGAAAATTTACACGCGCTGTTAAAATTGTAGATAATAAAGCTACTCCCAGACTCCCTCCAATTTGACGTACTGTGTTCATTATGCCCGAAGCCTGAGCCATCTTCTCACGTGGAATAGTAAGTAATGACAATGTGCTTAAAGGAGTGAATACCAACCCCAATCCAAGTCCTCTTAAATACAAAGATGTCATAATAAAAGAGTGCTCTGTCAGGAATGATAAATTTGAATTGATATAGAAACTTAATACCAATAACCCCATTCCTGTCATGATAGGAATTTTAGCACTTACTTTATCCGAAAACCAACCTGAAATCGGAGAAAAAAGTCCCTGAATTATACCAACCGGCAGGAATACTGCTCCAGACTGCAATGCTGTGTACCCCAATGAATTCTGTAGGTATAAGGGGAGTAAAAATGTGCTTCCAAACATACCAATTCCGAAAAGGAACATTAACAAGTTACTCATACCAAAGTTTCGGTCTGCTAATAACCTCAAGTCAATTAAAGGATCCGAAGTGGTCAATTCCTGTGTAAGAAATACTGCCAATGCAATTGCTGAAATTGCAAAACAAGCCAAAATATAAGGAGCTGTCCATCCGGCAGAATTTGTTTGTGCATTCCCTTCAGCCAGGGCATAAAGCAAAACCGGTAAGAAAATGATTACGGATATAAAACCTATATAATCAAATCTTGGTGATTTCGGAGTGACAAATTCCCTTTGAATAACAATTGTAAAAACTAAGGCTAAAATACCTATTGGTACATTCACATCAAAAATAAGTTGCCAACTAAAATTGTCAACCAGATAACCCCCGATAAGCGGACCAAATGAAACGGATGCTGCTGCTGCTATAGCCCAGAACCCGAGGGCTAAACCACGCTGTTTAAGTGGAAACTCCCGGGTTATAATTGCCATCCCGAGAGGTTGTACAATGCCTGCTCCAAGTCCCTGAAGAATACGCGAAATGATTAGTGTATTTTCGTCATTGGATAGTCCGCATAACAAAGAACCTAATGTAAAGAAAAATAATCCCCAGAAATAAACCTTCTTATAACCAAACTTATCAGCTATCCAACCCGAAGCAGGCAACATAGCTGCCATTGAAAGCAAGTATGCTGTAATTACCCATTGAATGGTTGATAACCCGACACCAAAAGAGGACATTATTTTTGGAAGACTTACATTCACAATGGTACTATCGAGAACTACCATAAAAGTTCCAATCATAACGTTGGCTAATACAAACCATTTGTATAATGGACTTTTTGGATGAAAATAGGAATCCCTGTTTCGAAGTTTACGACGAAGTTTATGTGTATTTGATATTTTCCTCATTCTTACTTAATGATTTTAACCACTGCTGACATCCCGGTCAATAAATTGTAAGCTGACAGTTTTTTACCTTTTTCCATTCCATCAATTGAAATTTTTACAGCTACACGTTGAGTTATTTTAGTGAAATTCCCTGATGCATTATTTGGTGGAATCAGAGAAAACTGTGAAGCAGTAGTCGAACCTATTGTAAATATTTTACCTGTGAAAACTACATCAGGATAAGTATCCAACGAAAAGATAGCTTTTTGACCCAAATGCAAAGCCTCCATTTTTGTTTCTTCAAGGTAAATAAGAATCCAGAATTTACTGTTATTATTAATTGAGTAAATTGCCTGACCGGGTTGTACAATGTCACCAGGTAGTAACCATCGTTTAGCAATAACTCCATCTATAGGTGAGATTAACCTTGTATTATTTAATTGAGTAGCAATTACCCCAATTTGAGCCTGAGCTCCTGTAACTGCTGTTTCAGCACTCTTTATCATAGCTTTTGAAACCAGTATTTGAGCAAGTGATGCATCGAGTTGTGCTTTAGCTGTTTCTTCGGCTTTTTGTAAATGATCAAATTGTTCTTTTGTTATAACTCCTCCTGAATATTGTGCTTTTGCACGAACAAAATCATCTTTTGATTTATCATGACTGATCTGAAGGATTTTTATATTCTTTTCATCATATTGCAATTTAGCCTGAGATTGTAATTTGTTTGCTTCAGTTTGTGATTTTAAAGCCAATACCTGTCTTTTTTGTGCAATCAAATCTACACTATCAATTTCTGCCAGTAACTGACCTTTCTTAACTGAATCACCTTCTTCTGCGTAAAGTTTAGAAATGCGCCCCATCATTTTAGGACTTACAGAAACATTATCTGATGATACAATTGCATCATCTGTCCGGATATAACTGTTATAATCAATATACCAGTATACACCCCCAAAGATGACTAATAAAATAACAATAGTAAGCGGGAGGTAAATTTTCCAATCTCTCTTTTCATTTTTCATATTTGTAAATTTGAATTTTGTTTCGATTTAGTATTTGAAAGTCTATTATTAGTTAAATTATTGTATCTTCATTGCATAGGGCAGAATCTGTCGAATCAGGCTGGTTAACAACATACATAATTAATATATCCTTCACCTGTTTACTTGCTAAAGAAAGAGTTTCTAATGTTTCGGCATCCAGTTTTTGTAGTTTATGTCGCAACTCCTGGCTTATTTCAAGTTTTATTGCGTTAAAATCGATTATCCCTTTTTCAGTGATATGAACATTAACTATTCGTCTGTCTTTCGGATCATATAATCGTTCTACTAAATTTTCTGTAATCAATTTATCTACCAAACCTGTAACATGGGGTTTTGGCATCGCCAGCTTACAACCGATTTCTGACATGGAAAGCATTCCATTTCTGGAAAGTACACCAAGCACATACAAAGAACCCGGATTTAAATTGGTCTTTGAACGTATCGATCTGTTAAATGCCTTTGAGAGTAACGGATGTATTGAAATCAAATTTTCTATGGCTGAATCTATCGAGATTTTATTATTTTCTAACATAAAAGTAAACTTAAGTTATCTATATTGAAATTAGTTACAAAAATATAACTATTATTTTAAATGAACTATTCCTTTATTGTAATTTAACGGAACATGTCTAAAACAATTCAAAGATAATAAAGTTGTAATTTTCAGTTGTTATAACAGAATAATACGTTAAAATTTAAACATTTCAATAGTTATCGAAATTACCACGTCAACAAAATTTTGTATCTTTGCAATTCAAAATTTAAAAACCATTTGTAAGGTTCAAAGCATATGATTAAAGTAACATTCCCTGATAATTCGGTACGAGAATTTGCCAAAGGCATTACCGGATTACAACTTGCTGAAAGTATCAGCTCACGCCTGGCACAAGAAGTGCTGGCAATTAGTGTAAATGATCAGATATGGGACTTGACCCGTCCTATCGAGACCGATGCAGCCATTAAACTGCATAAATGGGACGATGAAGAAGCCAAACACACATTTTGGCATAGTTCAGCCCACTTAATGGCAGAAGCCCTGCAGGAATTGTACCCGGGTATTAAATTCGGTATCGGGCCTGCAATAGAAAACGGATTCTATTATGATGTTGATCCTGGTGAACTGACTATCAAGGAAACTGATCTGGCAACCATTGAAGCTAAAATGATTGAGCTGGTAGCCCGCAAAGAGGTAATTGTACGGAGTGATATCAGTAAAGCTGATGCATTGAAACGATTCGGTGATATAGGTGAAATATATAAAACTGAAATGATTAATGATCTGACTGACGGAACAATTACTTTGTATACTCAGGGTAACTTTACCGATTTATGTCGTGGACCACATCTGCCAAATACAGGTGATATTAAAGCAATAAAAGTACTCAGTGTTGCCGGTGCTTACTGGCGGGGAGATGAAAAACGCAAACAGTTAACCCGTATTTATGGAATAACGTTTCCTAAAAAGAAAATGCTTGATGAGTACCTTGTTATGCTCGAAGAAGCAAAGAAACGCGATCACCGTAAGATTGGAAAAGAACTTGAACTGTTTATGTTCTCCGAAATGGTGGGTAAAGGTCTTCCAATGTGGTTACCACGTGGAACAGCTTTGCGTGTACGATTAGAAGACTTCCTGAAGAAGATACAACGTCGTTTTGAATACCAACAGGTCATGACGCCTCACATTGGTAACAAGGCACTTTATGTAACCTCCGGTCACTGGGCAAAATACGGCAAGGACTCATTCCAACCGATTCATACACCCGAAGAAGGGGAAGAGTATTTGTTGAAACCAATGAACTGCCCTCACCACTGTGAAATTTATAAATTTAAACCCCGTTCGTATAAAGATCTTCCATTGCGTTTTGCGGAATTTGGTACTGTTTATCGATATGAGCAGAGCGGCGAATTGCATGGATTGACCCGTGTACGTAGCTTTACACAAGATGATGCACATATTTTCTGTCGTCCCGATCAGGTGAAAGACGAATTTTTGAAAGTAATGGATATTATCTTTATTATTTTCAAAGCACTGGAATTTAATAACTTTGAAGCTCAGATTTCATTGCGTGATCCCAAAAATACTGAAAAATATATTGGTACTGACGAAAATTGGGAAAAGGCCGAAAGTGCTATTGTAGAAGTTTGTAAGGAAAAAGGATTAAAAGCGAAAGTCGTTCTCGGCGAAGCAGCATTTTATGGTCCTAAACTTGACTTTATGGTACGTGATGCTATCGGACGTAAGTGGCAGCTGGGAACTATTCAGGTAGATTATAACCTTCCCGAACGCTTTGAACTGGAATATACAGGTGAAGACAATCAAAAACACCGTCCTGTAATGATTCACCGCGCACCTTTTGGTTCGATGGAACGTTTCGTTGCAGTTCTTATTGAACATACTGCCGGTAAGTTTCCATTGTGGTTAACTCCCGATCAGGTAGTCATTCTCCCAATCAGCGAAAAATTCAACGACTATGCCTTCAGGATTGCAAAAGAAATGAATGCACAGGATATTCGTGTAACTGTAGACGACCGAAATGAGAAAATAGGTCGTAAGATACGTGATAACGAATTGAAACGTATTCCATATATGTTGGTTGTCGGAGAAAAGGAAGCTGAAAATGGTGAAGTTGCTGTACGCCGTCAGGGTGAAGGTGATAAAGGAACTATGAAAGTAGCTGACTTTGCTAAATTGATTACCGACGAAGTGAATGCACTTGTAAATCAGTTTAATTAATTTAGAGGTAAGGAGTAAGAGGTAAGAAAAAAACGCGAACAGGATAATCTGGTTCGCGTTTTTTTTTACTTATTATTTTTTATAAAAAGATATTCCTATCCGGTTGATGTGTTCTGTTAATTTGGTATTGTTAATGCTTTGATAATCCAGTATGTCAAATTTATACGGTAAGATTGTTTCTTCATTTAGTCTGTAACTGATTTTTGTAACAATTTCCAGATTTAATTTTTCTCCCTTTAATGCTATATCCACGTCACTACCTCTCCTGAAATTTCCTTTTGCACGACTGCCAAATAAAATAGCTTCTTTTACATTCGGGAATTCACCAAGAACTGATAAAACTATGTTCAGATCAGACTGAAGTAGTCCTGTATTACTCATTCGAAAGTTTCTTTAACGTAACATGAAGTTGCGACAATAATGGATAGTATTTCTTATGAATCAGGTTTTCAACTTCTGTAGCTTTTTCTTCATCATAGGCATGAGAAGTAAGATTCCTGTCAAGTAATAATTCCATCCAACTATGACCATCTTCAATCAATCCTATTTCAAATGCTTTTTTAAAGGCATCACGAGGTGACTTGATGTCAATAAACCCTTGTTGTTCAAGATAATCTTTAATAGTATTCCATGCCAATTCATAGCTCATTTCAAAAAACTGAATAATACCTGCTTTTTGTAATATGTCCGGATCTTTCAGTTGGAGTGAAACATCCAAATGTGATATTGCTTTCTCGAAATTCTGAAAGCGTTGTATCCAACGAATATCGTGGTCTTCCATATTACTATACTTTGAATTAAATTCAGAAAAATTTATTATTGATGCAAATATACAAACTTAATTTAATATTGCAGAGTTTAAAAGATAAATGAAGTATTTAAATGAAATGCTTTAAATAAAGTTTAAAAAAAAGATACGCAAACAGGTTTTTCTTGCTTGCGAATCTTTGAGCATTTAAAAGAATATCTTTTGAATCGTAAAAAACTTTTTATGTCCTTTGGATTAAAAAAGTTATATTATTTAATCCTTTTGAGCTTTTATGCTGCATCCAATAGCAACGGTAGTAGTTTGTGCTACAGGCTGATTCGAAAGTAATGCATCCACAGCTGCTTCTACATATTTATGACTTACATCGTTTGCATCGGCATAGTTATCATCAATAGCACCAATGTATCTGACAATATTTTTACCATTTTCCTTTTGAAGTACAAATACATGAGGAGTTCGGACTGCACCATATTGTGGATAAACATTCTGTCCTTCATCGAATAAATAAGGAAAAGTAAAATCTTTTTCCTTTGCCCTTTGTTGCATTCCTTCAAAACTGTCCTGCGGTTCTACCTTCGGGTCATTTGGGTTAATCGCAATAACAGGATAACCTTTCGAAGCATATTTATGGTTTAAACCAATGATTCGATTTTCATATGCTTTTGCATACGGACAATGGTTGCAGGTAAAAATAACTATAAACCCTTTTGCATCGGTATAATCTGATAATGAAACCATTTTATTGTCGATATTTTTTAATTTGAAATCGGTTGCTACATCTCCGACTTTATACCCTTTTTGTTCTGAACTGTTTTCCATTTTCTTTGCGCTTGCCTGTATTAAAATTATCATGAATAATATTACACTTATAATAAATCCTGTCTTTTTCATATCAATTGATTTATAAATATTTACTAATGATTTTAACTAACTCTTTTTTCTCCATTTTACTTTCTTTGAATTCTAATTTTTCACCATTCCGGTAGAAAACGGTTGCTGGAATTGATCCGTTCCATTTACTGTCAATAAGCGGAATCCAAATATTCATTCTTTTGTTATCGTCTAACAAATAAACATCGATATCCATTTTATTTTTCAATAAAAATGGCTGTACCAAAGTTTCCACTTCTTTTGCAAGATCAAGACTCACCAGAATCATTTTGAAATTGGGGTTGTCATGATACATTTTGTTAACTTCCATAAATTCAGGAAGCTCCATGACACAAGGCCTGCACCAGGTAGCCCAAAAGTTTACCACATAAAGTTTGTTGTCATTTTTCTTGATTATCGTTTCAAGTTTATTAAAGTTTACTACGGTAACCTTATGTTCGGAAACTGAAAATGAGTTTAAACCGGACATGTTTTTTTTTGTATCCTGACCCTGACTATTGAGGCTTATCATCGCAATTAGAATAATTATTAAAATTCTCATGGAAGTTTTACAAGCACAAACACCTCATACCGGTAAAAGTTTCAACAGTTGAGTTTATAATAACTTCAAAATGGCTATTTTAAATACAATTTTGAATTGAAGAATGAAAATTTGCGTTTGTTGTTTTAAAATATTTTGCTTTAATATGCATTTATTTAATGAAATGATATAATAAGTTGTGGGGGAGGGATATATTGTTTTAAGTAGATTATAAGGATATACTATCAACTCTGGAACAGGTTTTACAATAGATCAATAAATTTATGACCTGTTGAATGTAAAGTTAAAGTAAAAGTGAAAGCTTTCACCATTATATACAAAAAAAACAGACTGATCTGTTTTAAATAGATCAGCCTGTTTATTTTATTTCAAATTCCAAAAGATAACTGTTGGTATTATTTGTAACCCTGTTCGTGAACACTTTTTATTGAACGTCCGGAAGGGTCATTCATATTTTTAAAAGCAGCATCCCACTCAAGCGCTATTTCGGTACTACATGCAACCGATGGTACAGAAGGTACACACATGGATGCTGATTTAGAAGGGAAAAAGTCGGTGAATATGGTACGGTAATAGTATTCTTCCTTGTTCATAGGAGGGTTTATTGGATACGTTTCTGCTACTTTTGCCATTTGTTCATCCGTCACTGCATCGGTTGTCATAGCACGAAGTGAATCAATCCAGTTATAACCTACCCCATCGGAAAATTGTTCCTTTTGACGCCAGGTAACACTTTCCGGTAGGTAGTCTTCGAAAGCTTTTCGTAAGATCCATTTTTCCATTTTACCGTTGCTTCCTGCCATTTTATCGGTAGGATTCAGTCGCATGGCAATATCCATAAATTCTTTGTCCAAAAAAGGAACACGACCTTCTACGCCCCAGGAAGCAAGCGATTTGTTGGCACGCAGGCAATCATACAGATGAAGCTTATCCAGTTTGCGAACAGTTTCTTTATGAAATTCTTCAGCATTTGGTGCTTTATGGAAATAAAGGTATCCACCAAATATTTCGTCGGCACCTTCCCCTGATAATACCATTTTCACACCCATTGATTTGATGACACGCGATAAAAGGTACATGGGTGTACTGGCACGTATGGTTGTTACATCATATGTTTCGACATGATATATTACATCGCGCACTGCATCTAATCCTTCCTGGACAGTAAAATGTATTTCATGATGAATAGTCCCGATATGATCGGCTACTTTACGTGCTGCGATCAAATCAGGCGAACCTACCAGTCCAACAGCAAAAGAGTGTAACTGAGGCCACCAGGCATCTTCGGTATTTCCGGACTCAATTCTTTTATTGGCATATTTTTTTGCTACAGCAGAAATAATGGATGAATCCAAACCTCCCGAAAGCAATACCCCGTAAGGAACATCTGCCATTAACTGACGTTCAACGGCTGCTTCAAGTGCATCACGCAATACTTTAATGTCAGACACATTATTCTTAACGGCATCAAAACTTTGCCAATCGCGCGAATACCATTGTGTTGGTTTTTTGTCCGGGCTATAATAATATTGTCCGGGCAGAAATTCCTCAATTTTGGTGCAATAACCTTCCAACGCTTTTAATTCAGAAGCCACAAAATAAGTGCCTTCATTATCCCAGCCTTGATAGAGAGGAATAATCCCTATATGATCACGACCAATCATATATATATCTTTCTCAATATCGTATAAGGCAAAAGCAAAGATACCATTTAGATCTTCTAAAAAATTTGGTCCTTTTTCACGATAAAGAGCCAGTATAACTTCACAATCGGACTTGGTAAGGAATTCATATTTCCCTTCAAATTGCTTGCGTATTTCCTGATGATTATAAATTTCACCGTTCACAGCCAATACCAACTTTCCATCTTTGCTATAAAGAGGTTGTTTTCCTGATTCCGGATCGACAATCGATAACCGTTCGTGCGCCATAATTGCTTTATCATCGGAAAATACTCCCGACCAATCCGGCCCACGATGCCTTATACGTTTAGACATTTTCAAAACCTGCGGCCGTAAAGCCTGGGCAGGACGTTTTATATCAAATGCACATACAATTCCACACATAATATTGAGTCTCTGTTAATCTTCTGTTTTAATAAGAAGAGATTGTTTTATAGTTTTATTTAAAGTTTTATCGTTAGTATATTTTCCTGAAGAAGTTTATAACGAGTTATGAATATCTTCGGCTGCTTTACGACCTGATGCTATTGCACGTACAACAAGACTTGCTCCCATAGCAGCATCCCCTGCAGCAAATACTTTAGCTACACTACTCTTGTTTTCTTTGTCAATGGCAACGTTCCCACGACCATCAAACTGAACTCCTAATTCGGTGAGCAAGCCTTCGTGAATTGGATGAATAAATCCAAGAGCCAGGAATACTAAATCAGCTTTAATCAAATCGGTTTTACCGGTAGGTTTCATGCTCATACGTCCTTTTTCATCCTTCGACCATTCAACTTCTTCTACCAATACTTCGGTGAGTTTGCCGTTTTCCCCAATAAATTTATTTGTATTCAGACTCCATTTGCGAACGCAACCTTCCATGTGTGAACTCGACGTTTTAAGTATATTTGGATAAAAAGGCCAAGGAGTATCCGGATTCTTGTCTACCGGTGGCTGCGGCATAATTTCTATTTGTGTGACTTTCGCAGCACCCTGACGGATTGATGTACCTACACAATCAGAGCCTGTATCGCCACCACCAATAACAAGGACATGTTTGCCTTTCGCTGAAATAATATTATTTTTGTCTACACTCTCTCCTATGATAAGTTGGTTTTGTTGACTCAGAAAATCCATTGCAAAATAGATTCCTTTTAAGTCGCGACCTTCGGGATTAATATCACGTGGATGACCCGAACCTACTGCGATACAAACCGCATCGAAACTTTTCATGATCTCTATTCCTGGAATATCTTTACCAATTTCAGTATTAGTTTTAAATACGATCCCTTCTTCAATTAACAAAGCCATTCGACGATCGATAATGTTTTTATTCAATTTGAAATTTGGTATGCCGTATCGCATTAATCCTCCTAATCCATTATCTTTTTCAAACACCGTAACGTGATGACCCTTTCGGTTTAGTTGTTGTGCTGCAGCTAATCCTGCAGGGCCTGAACCAATCACGGCAATCGTTTTACCGGTTCGTGTTTTTGGTGGACGCGCTTTAATCATGCCTTCTATAAATGCAACTTCAGTGACAGCTGCTTCGTTTTCACGAATAGTTACTGCCGCATCGTGCAATGCCAATACACAGGATTTTTCACAGGGAGCCGGACAAATACGTCCTGTAAAATCAGGAAAATTATTTGTTTCGTGTAGTACTTCCACTGCTTCTTTCCATTGTCCTTTGTATATCAAATCCTGCCATTCCGGCATTTTATTGCCCAGGGGACATGCCCAATGACAAAACGGAATTCCACAATCCATGCATCGCGAAGCCTGAATTTTTCTGTCTTCACGATTTAAGGTCTGTTCTACTTCTCCGAAATCGGATATACGTTCGTTTATTGGACGATAACCTGCGATCTTTCGGGGTGTATTTATAAATGCTTTAGGATTTCCCATGATGTTTTATTGTTTTATTTTATAAACTTTTTCAACATTCAAAATATTGATAAAGTTTAGTTTTTAATAATCGCGTTCAACCTGTGCAATTTTCTTGTTGATCGCTTCAATTTTTTCTTCCTGCAAAACTTTTTTGTATTCAATTGGAACGATTTTTTTGAATTTATCTACATATTCACTCCAATTATCTAAAATTTTCTTTGCAAGTTGACTTTTAGTGTATTTATAGTGATTTGATATAAATCCCTTTAATTCTTTACTATCTGTACTGTCTTCAATTAACGAAAGTTCAACCATTTCCATATTACAAAAATAGTCAAAATTATCTGCTTCATCGAGTACATAAGCAACACCGCCACTCATTCCGGCTGCAAAATTACGACCTGTTGTTCCAAGTACAACAGTACGACCACCGGTCATATATTCACAACAATGATCACCGGCACCTTCAACCACCGCTATTGCCCCTGAATTTCGTACACAAAAGCGTTCACCTACAACACCATTAATATAAACTTCTCCGGCTGTTGCACCGTATAAAATTGTATTCCCGGCAATAATGTTCACTTCGGGCTTAAAGGTACTTTCTTTTGGAGTAATTACAATAATTTTTCCTCCTGAAAGTCCTTTACCAAGATAATCATTTGATTCACCTTCCAGTTGAAATGTTACACCTCTACTTAAAAATGCACCAAAACTTTGTCCTGCTGAACCTTGAAAATAAACCTTTATAGTATCATTTGGTAATCCGTTATTTCCATATCGTTTGGCAATTTCACCCGAAAGCATAGCGCCTACGGTTCGATCAGTATTTTTAATTTTATAGGTAAGTTCTACAGGCATACACAAATCGAGAGCCGGTAATGATTTTTTAATCAGTTCACGATCCAATACATTTTCAATTTTATGATCCTGATCTTTTACATGACGAAGTTCAGATTCTGAGTTTTTTGCCGGTGAAAACATTATCTTCGATAAATCGACTTTTTTTAGTTTTTCGGTACCAACTACATTTTTACGTTCTAGCAGTTCAGCATGTCCGATTATTTCATCAAGACTTCTATATCCCATTTGAGCTAAGTGTTCACGAACATCCTGAGCCAGAAAATTAAAGAAGTTAACAAGATATTCATATTTACCTACAAAATACTCACGTAATGCTTTATCCTGAGTAGCAACGCCAACAGGACAAGTATTTAAATGACATTTGCGCATCATAACACAGCCCAATGTGATCAGTGCACTGGTGGCAAAACCATATTCCTCAGCTCCTAATAATGCTGCAACAATTATATCATGTCCGGTTTTTAACTGACCATCTGTTTGTAGGCGTACCTGACCACGCAGATTATTTAATACTAGTGTCTGCTGAGTTTCTGCTAATCCTATTTCAACAGGTAGACCTGCATGTTTAATTGAACTTGAAGGACTTGCACCTGTTCCACCTTCAGCACCACTGATTAAAATTAAATCGGCTTTTGCTTTTGCTACTCCGGCAGCAATTGTTCCAACACCTGTCTCAGATACTAATTTGACACTTATAGTGGCTGATGGGTTTATGTTTTTCAAATCAAAGATAAGTTGAGCCAAATCTTCAATTGAATATATGTCATGATGGGGTGGGGGAGAAATCAATGAAATCCCCGGTATAGAGTGACGTGTTTTTGCTATTATTTTATCCACCTTATATCCCGGAAGTTGTCCTCCTTCTCCCGGTTTAGCACCCTGGGCAATTTTAATCTGAAGTTCATCAGCATTCACCAGATATTCGGCTGTAACACCAAATCGACCTGAAGCAACCTGTTTGATAGCACTACGCGTACTTAATCCATCATCCCGTTTTTTATAACGCTCAGGATCTTCGCCTCCTTCTCCGGTATTACTTCTTCCACCCAGCAGATTCATAGCTATTGCCATGGCTTCATGGGCGTCACGGCTGATTGATCCGTATGACATGGCACCTGTTACGAAGCGTTTCGTAATTTTTTCAATAGGTTCTACCTCACTGATGTCAATTGGATTATGTTTATAATCCATTAAGTCACGAATGAATATTGGAGTTGGTTTCTCGTCAACTGTTCGTGTGTATTCCTTGTATTTTTCGTAACTGTTTGTTTTCGTAGCTATTTGTAACCGTGCAACAGTTTCAGGATTCCATGCATGTTCTTCACCATCCCGTCGGTATTGGTACAGGCCAAGATTTTTTAATTGTGAAGGATCAGTACCTTCCTCAGGTGAAAAAGCTTCTCCATGTGGTTTCAACACTTCATTAGCAACATCTTCCATATCGATTCCTTCGATTGCTGAGGAAATTCCTTTAAAGTATTTTTCCAAAAATGGTGTTGAAATACCGATTGCTTCAAAAATATGTGCACCACGATAACTACGTAGTGTTGAATTACCCATTTTTGAAAGAACCTTTAACAACCCTTTGTTTACTGCTTTAATGTAATGTGCTTTCGCTGTTGCAAAATCCATTTGGATATCCCCTGATTTAGCTTTCTCATAGATAATGGCAAAAACCATGTATGGATTTATGGCATTTGCACCAAATCCGAATAATAGTGCAAAATGCATGACTTCACGTGGTTCAGCAGTTTCAACAACGATGTCAATCTGCATTCTTTTTCTTTTTTGAACTAAATAAAGATGCACTGCTGATACAGCTAACAGGGAAGGAATAGGAGCATGAGTTGCATCAACGCCACGGTCACTTAAAACAATATAATTTTTACCATCATCAACTGCTTTTTCTACTGACAGGCAAAGTTCCTGTATTGCTTTTTCAAGACCTTTTGCTCCTGATTTAGGATCAAAAAGCATTGGCAATGATATTGTTGAAAAACCTTTATATTCAAGATTTAATAATATATCAAACTGAGTATTTGTTAGAACAGGGCTTTTAAGCTTAATCATCTTGCAAATCTCGTGGGCTGGTTCCAATAAGTTTTGATGTACCGAACCTACATAACCTGTCAGGGACATAACCAGTTCTTCCCGAATAGGATCTATTGGCGGATTGGTTACCTGTGCAAATTGTTGGCGGAAATAATTGAACAATCGCTGAGGTTTATCTGAGAAAATAGATAATGCAGCATCGTTCCCCATTGACGAAGTAGGTTCGTAACCATCATTTGCCATTGGAAGAATGAGTCTTTCCAAATCTTCTTTCGAATATCCAAATGCATTCAGGAGAGTCTGATAATTTATTAAATCATTTTTTACACTTCGTCCTGATGTTATATTATCAAGATTAATGCAGTTCTTGTTTAACCAGTCACGATAAGGAAAAGCTTTAGCAAGTCCTTCTTTTAGTTCATTATCATAAAATATTTGACCCAGTTCAGTATCAATCATGATCATTTTGCCGGCTTTTAACCGTCCTTTGGCTTTGATACGCGAAGGTTCAATATCGATGGTTCCTGTTTCGGAAGCAATTATCATCAAATCATCATGAGTAACCAGATAACGTGCAGGTCGCAACCCGTTTCTGTCAAGCATACCTCCTGCATACCGTCCATCACTGAATAGTAATGTAGCCGGACCATCCCATGGTTCCATAAAGGTACTGTGGTATTCATAAAAAGCCCGTAAATCATCTGAAATAGGATTCTTTGCATTCCAGCTTTCAGGGACAAGCATTGCCATGGCATGAGGTAAACTCTTTCCTGACATAACCAGGAATTCAAGTACATTATCCAGTGTGGCACTATCACTCATTCCCGGTTGGACTATCGGATATAATTCCTGCAAATTTCCAAGTTGATCTGATTTTAAAACACTTTCACGTGATTCCATCCATTGTCGGTTTCCACGGATGGTGTTTATTTCACCATTATGACCCAACATTCGGAAAGGTTGTGCCAGATCCCATGTTGGAAATGTATTTGTACTGAAACGAGAATGTACCAAAGCTATTCCACTTGTGAAATTAGGATTGGAAAGATCGGTGAAATAATCACGTAATTGAAGTGATGTAAGCATTCCTTTGTAAATCATTTGTTTTGTTGACAGACTTACAATATAAAAACTACGATCTTTGGATATATTGGATTTGAGAATTCCTTTTTCTATTTTCTTACGGACAATATAAAGCCTACGCTCCAATTCGTCTTGTGATGAACCTCCGGTTATGAAAATTTGTTTAATAAGTGGCTCGTTAGAGGCTGATATTTCTCCTAATATGTCACTGTTTACCGGAACATCACGTATGGCAAGTAGAGTTAAACCTTCTTTTGTGACATTCTCTTTGATTACATTCAGGCAAAGTTCAGATTTTTTAGCATCTTTTGGAAGGAAAACCAGACCCGTACCATATTTACCTTTTCCCGGAACAGGTATTCCCTGAAGTAAAATAAATTCATGAGGTATTTGAATTAATATACCTGCACCATCACCGGTTTTATTGTCGGCACTCTCTGCTCCACGATGTACCATGTTTTCGAGAACCTGCAATCCGTTTTCAACAATCTCATGAGATTTTTCCCCATGAAGATTTAATATTAAGCCTACGCCACAGGCGTCGTGCTCGTTCTGCGAAGAATAGAGTGATTTCTGGTCATATTCATCTGTAAGTTTTGGGATTGTCATAGCTTCATTTCTTTTTATACGCTTAAAAACTGTTACTATCAGCTAATTTATCGTGTTTTATTGTTTTATTATTATTTTGAAAATAGTGGGAAAACCTTTAGGCTTTCCCACTATTCAGATATATGAAATATGGTTTAAAAACCTTTGTTTTAACGAATAAATAGCAATTCTCTATATTTAGGTAAAGTCCACATTTCATCGTCAACAATCATTTCCAACTTGTCGGCATGATAACGAATCACTTCGAAATATGGGAGTACATCATCATGATAGGACAATGCTTTTTCATATTCGTTGTCAATTTTATTCGATATTTTACGTGCTTCAACTAATGCATCAACATTTGTTTTAATGACTGATATATGTTCTGCAATTTCTTCTATAATTTCAGAATCCAGTCCGGATAATTTTTCTGCCTTTTCAGCCGAATAAACAGCTTTTATTTTGAAAACATTATCCAACAGGAAAGATTGGTACCGTGTTGCAACAGGAATGATATGGTTGATAGCCAAATCTCCTAAAACACGTGCTTCAATTTGAATTAATTTAATATAAGTTTCCCATTTCACTTCATTACGTGCATGAAGTTCAACGGAAGTCATTACTCCGGTTGTTTTGAATAATTCAATACTTGCTTTTGATGTGTACGATTTCAGAATTTTTGGTACGCATGTTTCACAATCAAGTCCCCGTTCAGCAGCTTCCAGCTTCCATTCTTCGCTGTATCCGTTCCCATCATAACGAATTGCTTTTGAAGATTTAATATAGGATTTTATAACATCAAAAATAGCTTTTTCTTTCGATGATCCACCTGCAATTCTTGAATCCACATCTGCTTTAAATTCAGTTAACTGATTGGCAACTGCAGCATTCAAGGTTGTCATAGCTGATGAACAGTTGGCTGATGAACCTACAGCGCGGAATTCAAAACGATTGCCGGTAAATGCAAACGGAGAAGTACGGTTACGATCGGTATTGTCCAAAAATACTTCAGGGATATGTGCAATTCCTAAACTTAATGTTTTTTTGGCAGAAACAACAATAGCTTCTTCACTTGTACTTTTTTCTAATTTATCGAGAATAGCTGTCAGTTGAGTACCAAGGAATACTGAAATGATGGCAGGAGGAGCTTCGTTTGCTCCTAAACGGTGTGCATTCTGAGCTGTCATGATCGATGCTTTCAACAATGCATTGTGTTTGTAAACTGCCTGTAGGATATTTACTAAAAATGTAACAAATTGTAAATTTTCCTCAGGAGTTTTTCCCGGAGTTAACAAACCAACACCTGTATCTGTTCCTAACGACCAGTTATTATGTTTCCCTGAACCGTTTATGCCCGCAAAAGGTTTCTCATGCAATAGCAGACGGAATCCATGACGTCGTGCTGTCTTTTTCATTATAGACATCATCAACAGGTTTTGATCTACCGATAAATTTGTTTCTCCAAAAATTGGAGCAAGTTCAAATTGATTCGGTGCAACCTCGTTGTGACGGGTCTTAGCTGGAATTCCGTATTTGTATGCTTCAAATTCAATATCTTTCATGTATGCTGCAACACGACTTGGAACTGATCCGAAATAATGATCATCCAATTGTTGGTTCTTAGCAGATTCATGTCCTAATAACGTACGTCCGGTTAATAATAAATCGGGACGGGTTGCATATAATCCTTCGTCAACCAGGAAATATTCCTGTTCCCATCCTAAAAAAGAAACTACCTTTTTTACACTTGGGTCGAACATTTGACAAACTGCTGTTGCCGCTTTATCAACTGCTGTTAAAGCCCTTAATAATGGTGCTTTTAAATCAAGAGATTCTCCTGTATACGAAATGAAAATTGTAGGTATTACTAATGTGTCATCAACAACAAATGCCGGGGATGATGGATCCCACGCAGTATAACCACGTGCTTCATACGTGCTGCGGATACCTCCACTTGGAAATGAAGATGCATCCGGTTCTTGTTGGGCTAGAAGTTTTCCTGAAAAGTCTTCGATTATAGTTTCTCCGGGAGTACCTCCTGCGTAGTCAATAAAAGAATCATGTTTTTCGGCCGTACTGTCAGTTAATGGTTGAAACCAGTGCGTGTAATGGGTTGCACCAAATTCCATAGCCCACATTCTCATTCCTGCAGCAACATCATTTGCTATGTCCAGGTTTAAGGTAGCTCCTTTGTCTATTACGTTTTTAAGTTGCTTCAAAGTGTCTTTCGATAGGTATTTAGCCATTGTCGCACGATTGAAAACATACTTTCCGTAATAATCGGATGTAAATTTAGAGGGTGGGGTAACTTCAAGTGCTTTTTTCTTAAAAGCTTCTTCTACTGCTTTAAATCTCAATGATGACATAATTATATTTTTTGAGGGTTGTAGTTAATCGATTTTTTTTTAA
>Ga0302215_10000332_pt1 | contig 35471 bp, 30 predicted proteins | sample II_Fen_N3_1_FD_194580 | JGI IMG/M metagenome (GOLD analysis project Ga0302215, IMG submission 194580) | Peat permafrost microbial communities from Stordalen Mire near Abisko, Sweden - II_Fen_N3_1 | ecosystem: Environmental > Terrestrial > Soil > Wetlands > Permafrost | place: Sweden: Abisko... | reverse complement strand
CGTATAGAAACTGCCAGGGTTCGGTAACTCCGAAGCTTCCTGCATTTTTTGCCAACCAAATTAATGTTGGTGACATAGTTATAAATATACCCAGAAAAAGATAAGCAACCTCAGTGATAGGTTCCCATGAGAATTTGTTCTTTTTGCGAACTTCTGCCTTTGTGCAATATAAAGACAGAACGGTAAGTATTATCAGTATTATTTCACGAAGGTGCTTCAACCAAATTGAAGCAGTCTCTTCACCCATTTGAGCGATATTTCCTTTGTTGATAAATGCAACTGCAATTACAACTCCTATTAAAAATAAAAAGTTGATGTTTCCTGTTACGCAAATTGGTTTTACCTGAATAGAATCTTCTGCCAGATTTACCCAATCTTCTTTTTTGTAATGATATCTGTCGACAAAATAGTAAACGAGAAGTAATAAAGTGCCTGTAAAAATCCATTCGGGAAATAAATTCAGAAACCAGGAAAATTCTGCTCCGCGGAGGTAAAGCATAAACAAGGGTGGATCTCCTATTGGTGTTAAAAGCCCGCCGCAGTTAGCTACTGCTGCAATAAAAAATAGGATTGTATGTGTAGTGTATTTTCGTTCTGAGTTTGTTGCAATTACAGGTCGGATAAGAAGCATGGCAGCTCCGGTGGTGCCCATGATAGATGCCAGTACATAACCGACCCCTAAGAATATTACGTTGTTTAGTGGAGTGGCTTTAATGTCCCCCGAAAGATGGATGCCTCCTGTAATGATAAATAATGATCCAAGCAAAATTATAAAGGGAACATAATCAGATAGGATTGTTTCAAGAAGATTCTCTGAAAGTCCGTTTGCCAGCATATATATAGTTACAGGAATACTTAAAAGAAGAGACACGAGAAGTTTGTTTTTATTCTGACCCCACCACTTTTCTGCTATGAGCGGTCCTGTTGCAATAGCCAGAAGCATTGCAATAAAGGGGATTGAACACCAGAAAGGTATATCGAAAATATCTTTCATTTTTATAATTTGAGTTTTAATAAACGGTTATAATTAAAGTTGTATCTGTTGTTTGTCAAAAATACATATAATTTTCAAACTTTTAATTTTGTTCTTTAAATAAACAGACCATTTCTCACGAAAGTATTTCTAAAGGTAGAAATAAAAAGAAAGCAGGCCATTTCTCACGAAGTAGCCTGCTTGAAACAATAAAACTAAAAAACACACGATTAGTTGTAAGCAGTTTCACCGTGTTTGAGTTTAATATATTTTCTAGGGAAAATATATATTTGAAACTGAAATAAGAAATGGAACTCTGTTACTGTAAATAAGCTATTTGCAACATAATTACCATCACAGAAAGTTCCAAAAATTTTAAAAGTAATTTGAGAGACTCATATTTCCTTGATGATATGAGTCTCCCTTAAAATTACTATTTCATGTAAAGCGATTCATCTCCGCTTTCTTTGGTGCGGATTCTGTATGATTCATCGATAGTTGATACAAAGAGCTTTCCATCTCCAACTTCACCTGTATAAGCCTTTTCCAAAAGACAATCGATGGTTTTCTGTAAATTCACATCACGTACAACTATTGATAAAGTCAATCGGGAAATAAATTCGGTGTCCGATGAGCCACGTAAAACTTCTTTTCTCTTTTTTTCGTTACCCACTCCAAAAGTTTCAGAATAAGTAAAAAAATCGATATCAATTGCATGCAATGCTGCTTTTATTTCTTCAAATTTTGAGCGTCTGATAATTGCTTCTATTTTTTTCATAATAAAAATAAATTAGATATTTAATAACTTATTGATGATAATTTCTTACAAAAATATTTTATTTGATTGAGAAATATTACTGCTTTATAGATGTTTAACTATTTCAACTGTAAAGTACGCAATATTTCTCTTTATAATCAAATGTTTGTCTATTAATTGTAAGCTTCAGCGCCATGTTCAAATACATCAAGTCCGCCAGGTCCGGTTTCACCTTCTGGTTCAACACGCAATTTAAATGGATAAGGTAATTTGCTTACAGCGAACATTACTATAAATGAAACAGCTAATGTGGCTATTGTTATTGTAAGACTTCCTATTGCTTGAGCGGCAAATACATGCCATCCACCACCGTAGAATAAACCTGTTACAGGAGCAGTGTTATCAGCACCGGTTGCACCGGTAGCTCCGTATTGACCACTGGCAAATAAACCAAGTGATAATGTTCCCCATATACCATTCAATCCATGAACAGGAACAGCTCCAACTGGATCATCAATTCTAAGATATTCTAATAGGTAAACTCCACCAAATACTACAACGCCGGCAACAAGACCAATAATTACCGAGCCAAATGGAGATACCCAATAACAAGGGCAAGTAATAGCTACCAGACCGGCTAACATGCCGTTCAATGCAAAACCTGTATCAAACTTGCCTTTAAAAGGTCCAATCCAAAGCGCGCATAACATAGCGGCCAATGACCCTGTACAAGCAGCAAGAGTAGTATTTGCAGCAACACGCCCAATTCCTTCATAATCCATAGCAGAAAGAGTACTACCTGGGTTAAAACCGTACCAGCCAAACCACAATAAGAATGCTCCAATAGTAGCTAAAGGTAAGCTGTGAGCTGCAGGTAAACCACCTTTTTCTTTGTTGTCACGTAAGAATATACGACCGATACGTGGCCCTAGTACTACTGCACCGGCTAGTGAAACCATACCACCAATGGTGTGAACAACTGTAGATCCGGCAAAGTCGCGGAAAGGTTGACCTAATGAAGGTAAGAAATTTCCAGGAGTTCCCATCAATGCTAAGAATCCATCAGGACCCCATGCCCAGTGACCAATGATTGGATAGATAAATGCAGTAACAAATACACTGTAAATGATGTCACCACGGAAACTTGTACGTCCAATCATAGCTCCAGAAGTAATAGTAGAAGCGGTATCCGCAAAAGCAAATTGGAAAATCCAGTGTGCTAATAAGGCAACCCCGGTGGTACCGTAAGTGGCGGGAGCACCTTGTAAGAAAAAGTATTGAGTTCCAATGAAAGCATTACCTGCGCCAAACATAAATGCATAACCGATAGCCCAGAATGATACACCACAGATAGCTGTGTCCAACGTACATTCAACTAAGATGTTTACGGTTTCACGTTTTCTTGCAAAACCAGCTTCAAGCATTACAAACCCAGCTTGCATACCAAATACTAAGGCTGCAGCTACGAGTGTCCAAACAGTGTTTAGAGAGTTAATTACTGCTGTTTCATGAGCTGTGTAAACTTCTGCTGCATGGGCTGAAGTTCCTGAAATTAAACTTGGAAGTAGTATCATAGCGGCAACTACTGCTGCTAATCCTAACATTTTCCCAACGAAAAGTGTTGCAAAAAGCTTCCAATCTTTTGGCTTAGATATGTTCTCTATAAATTTAGAAAAATAATCTGTCCGACCTGTGTGTCTTAAGTTTTTACTCATAACTTTAATTTTAAATGAATATATTTCGATACCTATTTTCTAATAATTAATGCCTGTTCTTACAATGTAACGCCGGCTACGAAAAATGCGTTTTTAGCATAAGGGTTTGCTCCAACAATAGCATAAACAGGAAGGCTGAATTTGTCGGTAATAACTATTGATTTACTTACTTTTATACCCAGGTTGGTGATACCAAATCCTGTAGTACCGTAAGTTACGCTATTGGCTAATGATCCACCTAAGAATATTTTAGCAACAGGGGCAATCTGATACCCTAATTCAAAATAAGTTGAAAGTGCATTGTCACCGTTTGCCAATTTGTCGTTTCCTGCAAACATGGTGTTTAACGAAGCGCTGAATGCTGCTCCGGTATAAGCAATTGTACCTTCAAAAACGTGGTCTGTTTCATTCTTTTTGTAATTAAAGTATTTTTGTGCACCGTTAGCATCTGTGTTAAACCCATAGTTGTAATCGGTCAATGTTATTGCAAATGCAGGCGAGATTGCATAAGTGGCATATAAGTCAACTTCTTTTATTCCACCGTCAAAACTTCCGGAAGCCCATGATCCAAGAGTTAAAGCGCCGGTTGTAAATGAGGCATAAGGTTGAATATTGGGAGTTCCACCATGTGTTCCACTTTGTGGAATACCACGCCATACATACGAACTTACGATGTCTGCACCTGTTGCAAACTGAGCTTTAACGCTCACTGTTGATAACAATGCAATCGCGCAGATTGCTAAGAGTTTAATTTTTTTCATACCTAAAAAAATTTAATTATTAATTATTGATTAAAAAAAAATGGTTGTTTAGTTTTATGTGTTGTCAGTAATATTGTATCTTGTATTGACAAAAAGTAATTTATTACTCAAATGGTATATCATATTGATTTGAATACGTTGCAAAAATAATCAAAATGTCATTACCTGCAATAGATTCGCTTTAAAATTATGGGAAATAATTTTCTTCAGTTTCATTCTGTTTGTAATTCTGACATTATGCTTACAATAATATGATATAATAGTTGTTATAGTTTCATATTGGTAGTTCTTGTCAGAAAATAATATCAGATAGTTTTCCGGTTAAATGGTAAATAAACCCACTTTAAAGTAATATTTAAGACTCTTGGACCGAAAAAGTGGTTAAAATATACTCGTTTGAGCAAGTAAAAATACATTTATGTAGTTTTGTTGGGTTCTTCTCTGAAAAATATTTGATCTTGAAAGCCTAAAATAGCTATGTAATTCTGAAAATATTTTTAGAAAATCCGATGATAAGTAGCAGGAAAAATATAATGTCATATTTAATCAACCACATAGTAGCACTTAGTAACATAGATATACATAGTTGTTTTAAGAATACAGAGAAAACATAGTTTATTGCTATTTGTCTCAAAAATAAACTATGTGGTTCTATGTCAACTCAAAATCAAGTTTTTATTTTCCCGGAAGCTGCGATTTTATAACTAAGTGCTACTATGTTACTAAGTGCTACTATGTGGTTGAATAACCTTTTAAATATTACGATATTTAATTATTACACTTACTTAGTTCGAATTGAGCGCTGTATTCCAAGGGGGGATAAACAATACGCCCGGAAAGTTTGTTCCGGGCGTATTAGTATTGTCAAAAATTAAACGATTCGCTTTTTGAAAGTAGAAGTCGTCTTGACTTTTATAATGTTACTGTTTTTGAGAATTTATTGCTGATTTGAATCGGGTCTCGCGAGTTCCAACTCGCGATTATTCATAAATACAGCGAGTTGGAACTCGCGAAACCCAAAATAAAAGACACTTCTGAAAAGGTCCGGACGACTTCGTATTATAAAGATAAACACTCTTGTCGTTTAGAACTAAATATTCTTCACCAGTTCCACATTAAGTTCCGTCAATTCACCATTTGTTATCGCAATAGTAGTCACCACATCAGCATAACCATTTTTTCGTGCCGTTACTGTGTAAGTGCCTTCAGCCAACGATTTAATATTAAATCCACCCTTATTCGCTGTCTTTTTCTCTACAACCTCAGCACTACTGCTTGCCGTAGCCTTCATCAATCCGTTGCTGTTGCTATTTTGCGCAAAGCTAAGAGTTACACCTTTAAGTCCTTTTCCTGTGCCGGCATCCGTTACAAAACCCTTTGCCTGAAGTGACCCGGCACCGGTATCAATAAGCTTTCGTGCCGATTTATAACCGCTGTAGAACTCAGGTTGGGAGATTCTTACTATTTCCACTAACGCATCAATATTATCCAGCGCTTCATCAGTTGTAGCAAAAGCTTTAGCAATTTGCTCCGTACTCAGTTTTGTGCCTATTGCGCCGTTTCGGGGTGTGGGAATAGCTGTTCTAAAGTCAGTAATTGCTTTTAAAAGTGCAGTCTGAGTATCTTCCGTAATATCATAAGATCCTAAATCCCCAATGTGGGCTTGTACTGTATCGTAGGTACTCTGTGCAAAAGTTTCAAGTTCACTGTCGGAGGCATTTTTAAAGTCGCTTTCGCTAAACTTTGATTCACTAAGCAAAATCTGATTGTTTTCAATCTTGGCATACGTCTGAGTTTTTCGTGAAGCATCAGCACCTAGTTTTACTAATAATTTCCTCAGTTGATTTTTGTTACTTGCAATCCCCGATTTGTCAATACTTTGTTGCTCGTTCGACGACCGGATTTGAATAATGCCATTCTGAAAAGAAACATGAAACTCCTGATATCTGGGTAGGGTTGTTGTAATTGAGTCGTTTGCGGTCAAAAACTCATCGGTTGTCAAATACATGTTGTACCTGCGTTGTTGTTTTGAATTCATGAAAGATAAATTTTGATTAATGAATAAATTAGTTGATTAAATACATTATTTATAGGTTTTTTGAAATAATGTAAATGCAAATTTATAAAAATAACCATATTTAATTAAACTTAATAGGTTAAATGTACTTAAATATTATTAATGTTGGTCGATAGTCAATAAATAATACTATCCATAAATTACCCGACAGTACCGATAAATCATCTGACAGTACCGATAAATCATCTGACAGTATCAATAAATCATCAGACAGTGCTCATCAATCGACCGACAGTGCCAATAAATTACCAGACAGTAGCGATAAATCATTCGACAGTATCAATAAATCACCAGACAGTATCAATAAATCGTCCGACAGTACAGATAAATCAACTGACAGTATCAATAAATCACCCGACAGTATCAATAAATCGACCGACAGTACAGATAAATCAACTGACAGTATCAATAAATCACCAGACAGTACCGATAAATCGCCCGACAGTACTCTTCAATCACCCGACAGTGCCGACAGACCGCAAGAAGCGGTCCGTCAGATAACTACACGGATAACTACCAATAAAAAAACGCTCGGAATATCTCCCGAGCGCCATTAACCATTAATCATTAACCATTAATCATTATCTCTCCAATCTCTTCATGGCTTCAATCGTGTTTTCTTTGCTTCCAAAAGCAGAGAAACGCACGTATCCTTCGCCACTGGCACCGAATCCGGCTCCGGGAGTGGTTACAATATTTTTTTCTTTCAGTAAATAGTCGAAGTATTCCCAGCTTCCCATTCCCACCGGTGCTTTAGCCCAGACGTAAGGTGCGTTCACTCCTCCGAAAATAGTGTAACCGGCCTTGGTCAGTCCTTCGCGAATGATGCGGGCATTTTCGGTATAAAAATCAATAAGTGACTTTACTTGTTCTTTACCTTCGGGTGTGTAGGTTGCTTCGGCAGCACGTTGCACAACGTATGAAGTACCATTAAACTTGGTGCACTGACGGCGATTCCAAAGCTTATTAAGTGATACTTTCTCACCATTGGCAGCAGTTCCCATGAGTTGTTTTGGTACTACAGTATATCCGCATCGCGTTCCGGTAAAGCCGGCAGTTTTAGAAAAACTGCGGAATTCGATAGCTACATCTTTAGCTCCTTCTATTTCGTAAATGCTATGAGGGACATCTTTTTCAGTAATAAATGCTTCGTAAGCAGCATCAAATAAAATGATAACGTTGTTTGCCTTGGCATATTCCACCCAAACAGTCAGTTGTTCTTTGGTCAATGTTGTTCCGGTTGGATTGTTAGGATAGCAAAGATATACCAGGTCAACTTTTTCAGTTGGAAGTGCGGGCACGAAATTATTTTCGGCGTTGCATTGCAGATAAACCAGGTTGGTCCATTCGCCGGTAGCTGTTGGTTCGCCTGCGCGACCTGCCATAGCATTGGTATCGACATATACAGGATAGCTTGGATCGGTTATAGCAACACGATTATTTACATCAAAAATATCTCCGATATTTCCGGTGTCACTTTTTGCACCATCGCTTACAAAAATTTCGTCTTCGGCAATGTCAATGCCATTGTTTGTAAAATCATTGATTACAATTGCTTCGCGCAAAAATGCATAACCTTGTTCAGGTCCATATCCTCTGAATGTAGCGGCACTACGTTGCTCATCAGCTGCTTTAATCATTGCATCAACCGATGCATCGGGTAGGGGTAGGCTTACATCACCAATTCCCATGCGGATGATAGGTGCTGTTGGGTTTTCTTCTTTGTGCTGAGCTACACGCTTTGCAATTTCTGAAAATAAGTAAGTTGCCGGAATTTTTATGAAATTCTCATTAATCTGTGCCATATGTTTTTTTAGTGGAAATCACCCCTAGCGCCTGAAGGGGGATAAGGATAGTTAGTATTGTTTATGATGTATGCTGAAAAAATAGTGACGAAACTAATCTTGTTCCCCTTTAGGGGTTAGGGGTTTTTAAATTGTTCCCTCAAATACTGTAGTTGCTCCGCCTGTTAAGTATACGTGATTGTCTGATTCTTTCCATTCAATGGTTAGTTCACCACCCAGAAGTTCTACGGTGGCTTTTCTTCCTGTGTGTCCGTTTAATACAGCTGCCACAACTGATGCGCAGGCACCGGTGCCACACGCCATAGTTTCGCCGGAACCACGTTCCCAAACACGCATTTTGATTCTGTCGGTTGACAGCACTTCGATAAATTCAGTGTTGGTGCGACGTGGAAAGATTGGTGCATTTTCGGTAACAGGACCTATTTTAGGTAAATCAAGTTTGTCTATGCCGGTGGTGAATATAACTGCATGAGGATTGCCCATGGAAACACAGGTAATGTTGTATTGTATTTCCGAATTGAAAGTGACCGGTTCGTTTATAACGCTTGGCTTATTTATGGTTGTAGGGATTAAGCTCGACTCCAGAATGGGTTCGCCCATGTCTACGGTAACGCTTTCTACGAGTTTGTTGGCTCCTAAAAACAGTTTTAGTTTTTTTACGCCTGCCAATGTTTCAAGAGTCAGGTCGGTTTTGTCCGTTAGCCCTTTGTCATAAACAAATTTGCCAATGCAACGCGATGCATTACCACACATTTCCGATTCGGAACCGTCGGCATTGAACATTCTCATTTTGAAATCGCAATCAGTCGATGGAAGGATCATAACTAATCCGTCCGAACCAATACCTTTGTGGCGATCGCTATAGCATATTGCAAATGAAACCGGATCGTCAATCTTTTCTTCAAAACCATTAACGTATATGTAATCGTTTCCGATTCCGTGCATTTTGGTGAATTTCATTTTGTTAAGTGTATTTGAGTTGTCTTAAATCAATAACTTCATTGCAAAATTAATCCGTAACTCCGAAATATAATCGATAAGTATTCAATCGTTTTTGACTTTTTATCATTTGGTGATAAATTAAAGTAAAACCGACTACTTACGTTTTATATGAAATTAATTTATAGCCATTTTATGTCAATATGATACTTTCGAGGTGTGAAAAATGACATATTTTTTTGATGAATTAATTGGTTTCCCTTTATTGTCTTGTAAATCTGAATAATAGTTTGTTTTGTTGATGATATGAATGTGTTTAGGACTGAAAAAAGGCACCCGTAAAATAAATTACGAGTGCCTCCTTAAATTTTATAACTGCAGAATTATTTTGCTTGTGCCTGTGCGTCGGTGATCATTTTTTCGCTGGCATACATATAAACTTCTACGCGACGATTTGCAGCTCTTCCTGCTGCTGTTTTATTGTCGGCAACTGGTTCTGCAAAGTTTTTACCAACAATCTCTTTAAATTGAGTTGATGTAACACTTTGGGTTTGCAAGAAATTAGCAACTGATTGAGCGCGATTCTGAGATAATGTTTGATTTACCTCCAAAGTTCCCTGGTTGTCGGTATGTCCCATGATGGTGATATCCATTGTTGGGTTTGAAATAAGGATTTTGGCGAACTTAGTCAAAGCATCTTTAGAAGCGGTATTTAATGTGCTTTTGCCTGTTTGGAATAAGATTCCAGAATCAAAAGTTACTTTAATTGCCTTTAAGTTGTTGGCATCTCTGATACTATCAACTCTTGCTCCTTCGATAGCTGCTGCCTGAGCTGCTGCTTTATCCATTTTTTTACCAATAATAACACCAGTAGCTGCTCCAACAACAGTACCAATGCCGGCTCCAATAGCTGCGCTCTTTGTGCTTCTACCAATTAAGGCACCAACTCCTGCTCCTAAAGCTGCTCCGGCGCCACCACCAAATAAACCACCTTTTGTTGCATTGCTCATTGTGCTACATCCTGAAAGTAAAATAGACGTACTTAATACGATAGCCATTAAACCATTTTTTCTTTTCATGTTACAAGTCTTTTTAAATTGTTTGATTTTAAATACATTATTAATGTAATCTCGTTGATATTTAATATGTTATATTGTTTGAAATGAATCTGAAAGAATAAACATTGAATATCAATTTGAAAACGTTGCAAAGATAATAATTAAATTAAATATGCAATCAAAAATATATAATAACATTTTAGGACAGTGTAAATTTTGTAGTAAATAATACAAAAAAAAGACTAATCACTTGTTTAAAAGTGATTAGTCTTTTGCTGTTTGTGACCCAGGAGGGGTTCGAACCCTCGACCCACAGATTAAGAGTCTGTTGCTCTACCAACTGAGCTACTAAGTCATTAAAAGAGTAGAAATACTACTTTCGGGGTGCAAATTTAATAAAAATATGCCTTTTTGAATGATTTATTTCAAATAAATATGGTTAATTCTTATTTTCATTTGATTTACAAACAACTACAGTGATATGAAAACAAGATTGCTTGCGTTCCCGCACAGCTAAGAACTTACATTCCTGTCGCATTTCTATTAAAACCTTCGTTAGTGTTTGTGCAGCTTCATAACTGCTTTCGATGGTATCTTTCTTAGTATTGTAAAAGTTCTTATATGAAATGTCCACTGTTGTACCATACAAATGTGCTGAATGACTACTTGCATTGCTGTTTCTGTGACTTAAATTGTTTTGTGTTTCTTCTGTTCGAAGAAGGGATGTAATTCTGAACCGGTAGTTGTTGTATTTTTTTTCGGCTAAGCGCTGTTGAAACCGGTAGCCAATCTCATTTAGCATATCGACAGCTTCGGGAATGAGGTATGGCTGAGAGTGTGTTAATGACTTGAGCTGATAATAGGGGGTCTCAGTCACTTCAACTAAAATAAACTTATTTTTCAGGCTATCCAGTTTAGAAAGAAATTCTGCATTGGTATCAAAAGTTTTCTTTAGTCCGTTTTTTTGTGCATGAATTAAATGAATTTCGTTCTGGTCGTTTAGCTTTTTACTCGGTAAAATTGGTGCATTTGCGTTTTTTACATGGTCGCATTGTGACGAGACATTAAAAATGGGTTTGTTTTTTAATTGATGCTTATAAAATATAATTCCTATGATACTGCTGCAAATGATTAAAATTATGCTTATTAATAATGCCAGGTTTCTTTTTCTTCTACTTTTCAACATAAACGCTATTCTTTCCTGCAAAGATAAGGTTTTTGGGCTTCATGAGCAGAAGATATTTTAGTTAAGTTTATGGTGGTGTCAAATAAATTTCATGACATCATAAATTTCATTTTTTTTGTGATTAATAATAGTTCATAAAATGTAAGTTGGATGTTCTTCAATTCAAAACTATTAATTAACTTTGCACCTCTAAATCTAAAAAGCAGTAATATGAAACCAACGTTATTTGTACTGGCAGCAGGCATGGGAAGTCGTTATGGCGGTCTTAAACAGCTAGATGGACTTGGTCCTAATGGTGAAACTATCATGGATTATTCAATTTATGATGCAATCAAAGCCGGATTCGGAAAGATTGTATTTGTCATTCGTGGAAGTTTTGAAAAAGATTTTAAAACTGTTGTTATTGACAAATTTAAAGATTTAATTGAAACAGATATTGTGTTTCAAGAAATAAGCAGTGTTCCCGAAGGTAGTACTTATACACCGGAACGTGAAAAGCCATGGGGTACAAATCATGCGGTTTTGATGGGCAAAGATGCCATTCACGAACCATTTGCAGTTATCAACGCCGATGACTTTTATGGTCAGGAATCGTTTGCTATTTTGGCCGATTTTCTACGCAGTGTTGAGGGTAAAAAGAATGAATACTGCATGGTTGGTTATCGTGTTGGAAATACATTGTCGGAAAGTGGTGCCGTGAGCCGCGGTGTTTGTGTAGTTGATGAAAATCAGCTTTTGAAAAATGTTGTTGAACGCACTCATATTGAAGAAAAAGGTGGTGCTATCAATTATATAGATGAAAAAGGCGAAGAAGTTGCTATTGCATCAACCACGCCTGTTTCTATGAATATGTGGGGATTCACCCCTGACTATTTTGACTATTCCGTAGAATACTTCAAGGAATTTTTAGCTACAGAAGGTCAAAAATTAAAATCAGAGTTTTACATTCCTTTGGCTGTAAATAATTTGATTGTAACAGGAAAGGCAACGTGTAAAGTGTTAGATACTCCTTCAAAATGGTTTGGTGTTACTTATGCTGAAGATCGTCCGCAAGTTGTTATTAAAATTAACGAATTAGTTCGTAAAGGCGTTTATCCAGAGAAATTATTCAAATAATATCCCCAAAGTCATATGGCAAAAATTTTAGTAACCGGAGGAACAGGTTATATTGGTTCTCATACGGTTGTTGAGTTACAGAAGGTTGGTTTTGAAGTAGTAATCGTTGACAATCTTTCCAATTCAAGTATCGATGTGTTGAACGGTATTGAAAAAATAACTGGCATTCGTCCTGCATTTGAAAATATTGATTGTGTGGATTATGTGAGTCTGGATCGCATGTTCGAGAAGTACAAAGGCATTGATGCGATTATTCATTTTGCTGCAAGTAAAGCGGTTGGCGAATCGGTAGAAAAACCTTTGTTGTATTATCGCAACAACCTTGTTTCGCTGATAAATTTATTGCAACTTATGCCGATACATAAAGTGAGGAATTTTGTGTTCTCTTCTTCTTGTACTGTATATGGTCAACCTGATGTATTGCCTGTAACCGAAAGCGCACCTATAAAACCTGCTTTGTCGCCTTATGGAAATACAAAGCAAATCAGCGAAGAAATCATTCGTGATACTATTCATGCAAATCCTTGTTATCAGAGCACCATTCTTCGTTATTTTAATCCGATTGGAGCGCATCCATCAGCTGAAATAGGTGAACTTCCAAACGGAGTTCCGAATAATTTGTTGCCATTTGTTACACAAACTGCAATTGGCTTGCGTAAACAGCTTCAGGTGTACGGAGATGATTATAATACTCCTGATGGTTCATGTATTCGCGATTATATTCATGTTGTGGATTTGGCTAAAGCTCATGTTATAGCAGTTCAGCGGATGTTGAACAAACGTACTAAATCACACGTTGAAACATTTAATTTGGGAACTGGTCGTGGTTTATCGGTGTTGGAAATCATAAAAACATTCGAAAAAGTGAACGGCGTAACAGTTCCGTATAAAATTGTTGATCGTCGCGAAGGAGATATTGAAAAAGTGTGGGCTGATCCAAGCTATGCTAATAACGAACTCGGTTGGACTGCAAAAGAAACAGTTGAAGAAACACTTCGTAGCGCCTGGGTTTGGGAACAAAACTTAGCTAAACGAATAAAAGAAGAATAGAATTTACAACATAGATGAAATAATAACGAACAATTAATAACTCTGACAATCAGAGTTTTGTTAATTGTTCGTTTTTTTTACTACCAATCTTTAAATTATCAATTAGTATGTTATATCCATTAAAATTCAGTCCCATACTGAAAGATAAAATATGGGGTGGAACTAAACTTAAAAGTTTGTTCAATAAATCGGCTGAAACTGATAAATTAGGTGAAAGCTGGGAATTGTCGGGTTATGAAGGTGATGAATCGGTGGTGACTAATGGTTTACTGGCAGGGAATAACCTTACCGAATTGATTGAAATTTACATGGGAGAATTGGTGGGCGATACCATTTATGATGAATATGGCTTGTCGTTTCCTTTGCTTTTCAAACTGATTGATGCTAATGAAAACCTTTCTATTCAGGTACATCCGGGCGATGAGGTGGCTGCAGAACGTCATAACTCATACGGAAAAACCGAAATGTGGTACGTGGTTGATGCTGATCCGGGAGCTGTGCTGATTATTGGTTTTACAAAAGATTGTACAAAAGATGAATACCTGGACGCTTTAGATAATGACAAAGTAGAAGATTTGTTGCAAAAAGTACCGGTAAAAAAAGGCGATGTATTCTTTATTCCCGCCGGACTTGTTCATGCAATTGGCAAAGGAGTAGTTGTTGCTGAAATTCAACAAAGTAGCGATATTACCTATCGGATTTATGATTATAAACGTAAAGACGATCAGGGTAATGAACGTGAACTGCACACAGAACAGGCATTGGATGTAATAAACTTTGCAGCTTCTAAAAATCCTAAAACAGCTTACGATGCACAACTCAACGAAATAACTCCGTTGGTAACGTGTGACTATTTTACTACTAATATCTTGCGTTTTGATGCTCCTGTAACCCGGAACTACGGAACGCTTGATACATTTGTTGTTTATATGTGTATGGAAGGCGATTTTGTAATTGAATATTCAGATGGAAAAACTCCTGTTAGTAAAGGTGATACTGTGCTTATTCCGGCCAGCATTGATGAAATTGGCCTGATTCCTGATGGAAATGTAACTTTATTGGAAGTGTACGTGGCATAACACTTAATATCTATAAACTAAAAAGACAGCAAATCGGTAACGGCTTGCTGTCTTTTTAGTTCAGTGTTCTATTGTACCTCAGTTATTTCGAGTATTACGCTAGTTCTTTGTAAACTAACTTCGGGATTGATTCCTATTTTCATCAAGAAATCACCAGAATAAATAGTCTCAGGGTTAATTGTCGACGATGTGTTTGGATATAGATTAGTTTCTTTAATGTGATATTTTTTATCCGCATCTAATCCGTTTAGCTTTATTGGACTTTCGTAACTGGTGAATTGTGGTCTGAAATTTACCAGATAATTAAACATTATAGCTCTACTCTTGTCAATATTTACATACATCAATGCCGCCATATCATTCTGATGTGGATTGACTAAACGATATAAATTTGCCTTCCATACAATGTCTTTGAATTCATTGTAATTGCTTACAGCTTGCTTACAAAAGAGTTTGTCATTATCATTTAAATGGCTATATACTATATCAAAACCAAGTTTTCCCATACAGGCAACATCTACCCTGTACTTAATCGGTTGTTTACCCCAATCAGTAACATGATTGTCGCTAACTATGGCCGGGTAGAAATAAGAATAGTCCCATTGCATGAATATTCTTTCGAGTGGCTCGGTATCGTCGCTTGTCCAGAATTCAGTAAAGTATTTTAATATTTCGTAATCACATCGTGCACCACCACCTGAGCACAGCATCATAGGAACTTTTGGATATTTTGCACGGATTCGTTCAAGAACTTTATACAGTCCTCTTACATAATCGACATATAAGTTTGATTGAGGTAATCCTTTTTTATTGAGATAAGCAGAATATGGGTTGTAAATAAGCGCATTGCAATCCCATTTGATAAATGCTAGTTCAGGATTTTTTGTAAATAAATTATCCACAATTCTGAAAACAAAATCTTGTACTTCCGGATTAGATAAGTCAAGAACCAATTGGTTACGGTAATAAACCTCGGGTCTTTGTGGTTGTCGTATCACCCAGTCAAGATGTTTTTCGTACAATTCACTTTTGGGATTAACCATTTCAGGTTCTATCCAGATGCCGAATTTAACTCCTTCTTTTTTAGCTTCTTTTGCCAGATATGCAATTCCTTGTGGTAGTTTTTTTACATTTTCCTGCCAATCGCCAAGTCCGGCATTATCGCTGTTTCTAGGGTATTTATTGGCAAACCAACCATCGTCCAATAAAAACATGTCAACGCCTAACTCTTTCGTATCTTTAAATAAGGACGTGATTTTATTTTCATCAAAATTGAAAAAAGTAGATTCCCAATTATTCAATAATGTAAGTCTTTCGCCTTGTCCATCTAATATTTTTTCTTTTCTTGCCCAGTCATGCAGATTGCGGCTAGCTTCACCGATTCCCTTATTGGAAATGGTGTAAATAAATGAAGGCGTTTTGAAAACCTGGTTGGGCGGAAATGTGTATTCCGAACTATAGGGATTAATACCGGCAATCAAACGGAGATTATTATAGGTGTCTACTTCAAAATCATACTTGAAATTACCGGTCCATGCAAGCTGACAAAGAATAACTGTACCATCATTTTCCGAAGCCGGTTTGTCGAATGAAAGAATAAAATTAGGTGATTGTAGAAGCATGGCTCGAGTTCCCAACTTTGACTCGAAGGATTTGATACCGCGTGTAAGTTTGTTCTCACTTGGTTGCATTTCTTTTGCCCAACGACCATGAAAACTGGTCAGGTAAATATTTTTATTTGTAAAATATAAATTTGCAGAAGCATATTTCTGTAGCAATACAGCTTTTTTCTCGCTGTGCTGTATTTCAGTCCATTGCTCGATTAAATTTTCTTTTTTCCACACCTTGTAAAACAACGTAACCTGAAAGGGGTAAAGTGGGTCTTTGAGAATAATGCTCGTGAGCAATATATTATCATTTACCACCACTTGTTTGTGGCTGACATATTTTAACTCTAACGAAGTGTTTCCGTCGGAATGCTTTACCTGAATGGCCGGTTCTGAGATATTCCATGTGCCTGCAGGTGTATAGGCAACATTGTAAATACCATTATCAGTATCAGCATAATGATATAAACTTGAAATGTCGGAATATTCATTTGTATTTTTGAATGGCTCCCCGAAATAGACAGTTCTCACCCGATTTTCATTGTCAGTTTGCAGCACTATAGCGCTGTTTTGAGTGATTATAGGAATCGTTACTTTTTGTGCAGACAATTTGCTCAAACCAATCATTAAAACGAGGATTGTAATAGCTCTTTTTGAAAAACGGACGTGATTTTCTACAATCATAAAATTGATTTTTTAAGGTGAGAACGGTGAGAACGGTGGATGACTTATTTAGCTCAAACAATGGTACGATTCAAAAAAACTTTTCTGAACATCTGAAAAACAATGATGTTTTCGTAACCATCAATTGTCTTAATCCAGTTTTTGAGTATGCCGTTTGTTTCGTATTTTTCTTTCTCAAAGAGGTTTCGACTTGCTATATTGGATTCGGAGATATGACAATAAAGTTGATCTGTTTTGAGAAAATTGAAAACATAATCTTCTACCAGATGCAACGCTGCTCTGGCATATCCTTTTCCCTGAAAAGCCGGATCTACAAAGAGCCCGAGGGCAATGCGGCTATTGTGAATGTCGAAATCAAATAAATCAACAGTGCCAACTGTTTCACCAGTCTGACGGCTTACCATCATCAGGCGTAGCTGTTTGTTTTCGTAAATATCTTTATCAGAATCAACGATATATTGTTTTAGGACGAAGCGGGAGTAAGGGTTGCGGGTATTACCCACGTCCCATAGTTGCGGGTTGTTTTCCCACGCATAAAGCCTATCCAAATCTTCAGGTTCTATGGCTCTGAGTAGTATGTTTTCGTTTTCAAACAACACGGTGTAATGATGATTTACAATTGATAATTCAAACTTGATTATCCAAAGATTGATTTTAAAAATCCTTTTCTTTTAGGAAGCTTATATTCCGGTTCAATTTCATTTGTTATCGGGTCAAAGAATTTGCCGTTCATTATCATACGGTAAATTACGCCCCAATCGGGTAGCCCACCTAAGTTTCGGTCGTCGATAAATAAATCGGCTTTAAGCTTACGGGGTTCGGGGTGCTCTGCCGATTCTTCGGGGTAATTACTGTTTATTGCATAAAACTCCAAACCTTTGTTTCGGCAATATTCCACAGCTTCTTTCAGCTCCACGCCTTCTCGCACCGTCCATAAAACCAGTAAATTGTCAGGGCTTTGCTGTAAACGTTTGAGTGTGTCAATAGCAAATGGAATTTCTTTTCCAATGTTAGGATATTCGTGAGTGACAATGGTTCCGTCGAAATCTACTGCTATAATCATAACTTAGCTTGAAAATTATAAAGTATAAAGAAAGCTGTTTGCTTTTCTATTCTTCAGTGTTGTCTTCCAGTTTGAGATCTGAAATTACCTTACCTTCTGTAGGTTTGCAAAAGAATAGTGCTATGGCTGCAATAAGAGCACAAAAAATCATAGATTCTGTGCGAATTATGTAGAAAATAACAACACTCAACACTAATCCGAAGCCAACTGCCAATAAACGCCAGATTGCGCCGGTTACGTATTTATTTATTTTTGTATAATTATCTTCAATAGCTGCCCATTTTTTTGTGCTTTTATGGAAAATGGCTAATGCAGTTGGAATGGAAACGATGATATACAGAATGACAATCGATGATAAAGTTATACTTAGCGAACTCTTGGGGTCAACACTCGTTGCGCTGGTCATATTGATTAAATAACCAACCATGGTGCTTAATATTGTGACTGTATAAATGAGATAATAAGCAAGATGGATTCTTTTTACTATTTTTTCCATGTTTTTGTTTGACTTGTGTGTAATTAATTATTTAAATGAATTTGTAAATTCTACCCGGTTTAAAATAGAGCGTCCAAGAGTAACTTCGTCAGCATACTCAAGCTCGTCGCCTATGGCAATGCCACGCGCAATGGTGGTGATTTTTATATTCAATGGTGCCAGCTTGCGGAAAATGTAAAAGTTCGTTGTATCGCCTTCCATGGTGGTGCTTAACGCCAGAATTATTTCTTTTGTATTTTCAGCCTGAACCCGCTCGATAAGGCTTTCAATCTCCAGATCTTTCGGTCCGATACCATCCATAGGTGAAATAATACCTCCTAATACATGATACAAGCCACGAAATTGTTGCGTGTTTTCAATAGACATCACGTCCTTTATATTTTCCACCACGCAGATTGTTTCGTGGTCGCGCGACGGATTGTTGCAAATCTGGCACACTTCAGTATCTGAAATGTTATGGCATTCTTTGCAATATACAATTTCCTTACGTAGCTGAATGAACGCATTACCAAACACTTCCACTTCGTGAGTCGATTGCTTAAGTAAATGCAATACCAGGCGGAGGGCAGTTTTTCGTCCGATGCCGGGAAGCTTGGCAAATTCATTTACTGCGTTTTCAAGTAGGGAAGATGAAAATTGCTGACTGCTCATATCTTATTATCAATTCGACTGCAAATTTATAAAAAAAAACCGTTCAAAACTATTTTTGCCTGAAGCATTTGTGTTCGGGCATTTTTAGCTATTTTTGTACGGCTTTACTTGTAGCTGTCTCGAATATTAAACAATGATTTTGTTTAATTAATCTGCTTAAATATAGTCTTTTATATTGGCAGATTAGCATATTATTTTATTAGCACATTATTTCTATGTCAGGGATTTCCATTTTGTTGGTCATTGTTTTTTACTTTTCTGTTTTGTTGCTTATCTCATACGTGGTAGGCAAGAAAAGTACCGATAATGATGCTTTTTTTCTTGGAAACCGCAAATCGCCCTGGTGGGTGGTGGCTATCGGCATGGTAGGTTCGTCCATTTCGGGTGTTAGTTTTGTTTCGGTTCCGGGCTGGGTGGGCAGTACACAGTTTACGTATATGCAAACGGTTTTCGGATTCTTTTTCGGATACTTAATTATTGCCAATGTGCTGCTTCCGTTGTATTACCGGCTTAACCTGACCAGCATTTACACCTATCTGGAACAACGGTTTGGTAAATATACTTACAAAACGGGTGCTTCGTTTTTCCTGCTTTCGCGCACGATTGGTTCCGGAGTTCGCCTCTATCTGGTGACGCTTATTTTGCAACATTTGATTTTAGATGCCTGGCATATTCCGTTTGTGGTGACGGCTTTCGTGGCGGTTTTTCTGATTTGGCTTTACACGCACCGAAGCGGCATTAAAACTATTGTGTGGACGGATACGTTGCAAACCATTTGTTTGATTTCGGCTCTGGTGTTGTTGGTTTTTCAGGTTTCCAGGCAATTGGATATGAATCTGGGCGAATTTACCAGTAAACTAATCAAGGATGGACATTCACGTATATTCGTGTTTGATGACTGGCATTCGAAACAAAACTTCTTCAAGCAATTTTTCAGCGGAATATTCATTGCTATTGTTATGACCGGGCTCGACCAGGATATGATGCAAAAGAACCTGACCTGCAAAAATCTGCGTGATGCAAAGAAAAATATGTATTGGTATGGTGTTTCGTTTGTTCCTCTCAATCTTTTGTTTCTGACACTTGGAGCTATGCTTTTGATGCTGGCAACTAAAAATCATATCGCTTTGCCGGCTTCGTCGGACGATATTTTGCCTATGTTTGCTACGCAATATCTGGGACCGATGGTCACGTTTTTATTTGTAATAGGTATTATTGCAGCTACCTTTGCCAGTTCCGACTCGGCTTTGGCATCGCTCACCACTTCATTTTCGGTAGATATTCTGGGCGTTCAGCACAACGAACCGAAAGTGGCAGAGCGAAAAAGAAAATATACGCACATCGGCATGTCGGTGTTGTTTGTGGTAATCATGCTTGTTTTCAAAGCAGTGAATAACAAAAGTATTATCGACGCCATTTATACCATTGCCTCCTATACCTACGGACCTTTGTTGGGCATGTTTGCCTTTGGGCTGTTTACCAAACGACCTGTCCGCGACAAGCTGGTGCCTTATGTGGCAGTAGCTTCACCGCTGTTGTGTTTTGGTCTGAATTTACTCACCAGCACCTTGTTTAAGTACCCACTGGGCTACGAATTGCTGATGATAAACGGATTGATTACCTTTGCAGGCATGTGGATGGTGTCAGGCAAACAGTTGATAGTTGACAATTGATAGTTGATAATGGCGTTGAATCGTTTGAACTTCTGCACGGTAAACTTGTAACTTCTTTTCTTGTAACTCGTAACTAAAATTATTATGGATATAAAATCTGCCGAATTTATAATCAGCAACACTGATTATCTGAAATGCCCCGATAGCAAATTGCCCGAATATGCTTTTATCGGACGCTCCAATGTGGGCAAATCGTCGTTGATCAACATGCTTTGCAACCGCAAGGATCTGGCTATGACTTCATCGAAGCCCGGAAAAACTTTGTTGATTAATCATTTTCTGATTAATAATAACTGGCATTTGGTGGATTTACCAGGTTATGGTTATGCCACCGCGGGCAAGAAAATGCGCGATCAATTGCAAAATATTATTGAAAGCTATATTCTTAATCGGGAACAACTAACTTGTTTGTTTTTGTTGATTGACAGCAGGCTTGAACCGCAGAAAATAGACTTGGAGTTTATAGAATGGTTAGGCGAAAACGGTATTCCGTTTGCTATTGTATTCACCAAACTCGACAAACTTACACACGCAAAAGGAAAATCGAATATACAGTTTTATAAAGATAAACTTTCAGAACAATGGGAGGAATTGCCTCCGATATTCCTTACTTCCTCCGAAAAATATATGGGTAAGGATGAGCTGTTGGGTTATATTGATGGAATTAGTAAGAGTTTGTAGTTATTAACTGCGTGATATTCGCTTCGCGTTATTAATTGTTATTTGCCTTCGGCGTTTAGATACAATATCTGGTCTCGACGAAGGAGAGACTAATTAACGCGAAGCGAATATCGCCGAAGGCAAATATCACGAAGTTAATAACACCAAAGGTATTTTCAGAAAACGTTTGCACCCGGATTTTCAGATTCTCTTTTTCAGTTAGATTGTGTTCTCGTCAAAAATGAATATCATTGTGTTTTATTTGTAAAAATCTTTCATCTTAAAATACTATGCTGAACATTCAAAAGAAGATGAGCAATGCTTTTCTGGCATTACTCGGATTGCCCGCCACAGCGGTTGGGTTTGCCTTGTCCACTCAAATAGCCGCCCTGAGTTGGATACTTTCCAATAAATATCATCTGGACATTCACGATGTGGCTTTCGTGTGGCTGGCCGGCCCGATTGCGGGAATTTTCGGACAGGTAATCGTGGGTCTGGTGAGCGATAATGTTTGGTTTATGGGCGGTCGCCGGCGTCCGTTTATCATGATTGGCGGAATGGTGAGCACCATTGCTTTCCTTGCACTGCCGCATATTCGGAGCATCTCTCACATTACAGGCATTTCCGACATCATTCTGATTGCTTCCATCATCGCTTTGTTTCTGGATTTATCCATAAACGTAACCTTCAATCCGGCCCGTTCTATCATTGCCGACCTGACTCCCGAAGGTAAAGTCCGCACTTCGGGCTACGTATGGATGCAGATTATTTCCGGTTTCTTTGGTGTGTTTGCTTATTTCCTCTCCATGCTTTTTGGCAACGAACTGTTGCTGTACATTGCTGCCGGAGTTGTTTTTGTAACTGCCGTTTTTCCTATTTTGTTTATTCAGGAAAAGAAAGATCTGGAAATTGCAAAGTCGGAAACTCAGGAAAAATACAATGTAGGTCGCATATTCAAAGAAATATTTCCACTTTATGGTTTTCTGGCGTTTGGAATTTTTAGTTTGTTCTATCATTTCTTTACAGAAGCATTAACGCCCTGGCACAATCCGATTTTAATTGCAGCATTGGCCTATTCGGTTATAATAGGAGTAATTATTATCATTCGGGGATTAAAGAACACATCCAACGAAAACGAATTTCAAAAAATCATGCTGGCACACTCGTTTACCTGGGTGGCTTTTCAGAGCATGTTTATTCTGTCGGGATTCTTTATCGAGAATCAAATTCTGCCCAATATCGGGTTGAAAGGAATTACGGCTAACTGGTTTGCCGAAAAACTGACCGGAGTAAGCCAGTCTTCAGCTTCGTCGGTGGGCAATATCGTTTCACTCGGGTTCTTTATCCTGAATCTGATTGGCGCTATCTTTCCGTTGATACTTCAATCCATAGCCAAAAGAGTTGGTCGTGTGAAAACCTACATTGGTGCACTTTTCTTTTCGGCTATCGGCTATTTCTACATTGCCTATTTCAGCCGGGTGGAAGTTGATTTTTATATCGGCATGTTCCTCGTGGGAATTGGTTGGTCGGCGATGATTTCCATTGTATTTGCCATTATGAGCGAACGCGTGAATCCCGCCAAAATGGGATTGTATATGGGTGTCTTCAATCTGGCAGTGGTGCTTCCGCAAATGATGAGCAACGGGGTGGCCAATGTCATTAAAGCTACCGGAAACCACCATCTACTGTACGTTTTCTGCGGGTTGCTGGTTTCAACATCGGTTATTTTCTGGATGTTTGTCAAAGAACCGGAATCGTCGAAGGTGAGTTCAGGCGCTCCAAAAGGATGACATTGATAATGGTCAGTTGAAAATTGACAGTTGATAATTAAAAATCGCTATTTTACTTGTATCTTTGCGGTGAATTATTTCCCGCAGATTACGCCGATTCCCGCCGATTTTTTTCAGCGTTTTTAGCGTAATCTGCGGGAAAAACACATTATATCCATGAAGAAACTTCCTCTTATTGCACTCCTTTCGTTCGGCCTTTTCTTTTCGTGTAATACAAAAAGTGCGAAAACAACCGATGCGCAAACTTCCGACTCGCTCAAACTGAAATATGCCGAAGGCTTTGCCGTGAAGTATTTCTCCGGCTACAAAGAAGTCATTGTGTTTAGCCCATGGGTGAAAGGTACTGTTTACGCCCGCTATTACCTGGTGAAAGATGCGAATACCAAGACGCCTGCCAACGGAACGAAAGTGAAGATTCCACTGCAAACACTGGCTGCTACTTCGGTTACGCACTTCGAATTCCTAAGCCTGTTGGGCGAAATTAATACGATTACCGGTGTGTGTTCTCCTAAAATTATTTATAATAAAGACGTCAACAAACGCATAGCCGCAGGCAAAATTGCCGATTTGGGCGATGCGTTCACCATGAATGTGGAAAAGACCTTGCAACTGAAACCCGGGGCGGTGATGATGAGCGGTTACAATCAAAATGATCCGTACGCGCAACGAGTTTCGCAGGCCGGTGTTCCAGTGGTTTTTAATAACGAATGGATGGAAACATCGCTGTTGGCACGGGCGGAGTGGATAAAATTTGTGGCTGCATTTTACGATAAAGAAAAGCAAGCCGACAGCATCTTTGCCGATGTGGATAAACGTTACAACGACATAAAAGCGAAAGCTGCAGGGGTGAAAACGAAACCCAACATCATGGCGGGATCCAATTTTCGCGGAACGTGGTATATGCCATCGGGTCGTAACTTTATGGGAAAGCTATTTGCCGATGCCGGTTCTACATATTTTTATGCCAACGATACAACAGCAGGAAGTCTGCCACTCAATGTGGAAACGGTGCTGAAGAACTTTTCGCAGACCGATGTTTGGTTGAATTGCAGTTTCAATTCTATAGCTGATTTGGTAAAAGCCGACTCGAAACATGCACTGTTCCGTCCGGTGAAGCTGAATCGGGTTTATAATTTCAATAAATGCCTGCTGCCTTCTACGGCGAATGATTTCTGGGAAAGTGCCGTGGCACGACCCGATTTATTGCTTTCGGATATGATTGCCATCCTGCATCCCGAATTATTACCGGGATATACCCTTACGTATGTTGAAAAATTGAAATAGCTCTAGGGACAGGTTGTGACCTGTCCTTTTTTGTGTTGGCTGAGTTAATAAATTGAGATTATTTAGTACCTTTGGGCTCGAAAATGGTGTCAGAAGTTTCTGAAAGTTCATCTGACCCCTCGGAAGCACATTCAGCGGGTTCTGAAAGCTTATCTAACCCCCGGGATGCACATTCAGCGAGTTCTGAAAGCTCGTCTGACCCCTCGGATAAACATTCAGAAAGTTCTGAATGTATGTCTGACCCCTCAGATGAAGATTCAGAAGGTTCTGACAGTATTTGTAAAGAAAAATCATTATTTGAATAAGACTCTGAAGTTTTTAAGTAGTTTCCAATAATAAATTTGATTTATGAAACAGGGAATTTTCATGTTGTTGCTAATTTCTTCTATTGCTTGTACTACAAAAGTCAAACACCAAAAAGAGGTTAAGCTAATAACAAAAGATACTGCTTTAATTGAAAATTTCAAGCAAGTGAAATTATTAGCAGATTCAATAGTTGTAGCAATTTTTAATGATGATAACATTCTGTCTCATTTTAATACTAGGTATAATTTTGAATATGAGGGTTGGAATAAAAGTTTGTCAGATACTCTTTATGGCAAACCCAAAAAGTATGAATTCCATTATGATCTTTGTCTGAAAAAGGATACAATCAAATCTGCGACTATTGAAATAGACTCTTTAAACAAAATTTTATATTGTGATATACCTAATTTCATCGGTTTTGATAAATTTCTAAAGGGTGAATTGAAAATAACTCCAACTTTAGCGAAAGAAATTGCGATTAAAAACTGCTTAACGGGAAAATCACTAATTGCAATATATAGAGTGAAATCAGTTGATCATGCCTATCGTGCTGACGAAGTTTATTTTGATACAATATCTAATTATGATAGTTGTATAAAGATTTATAAAAAGATAAAGGCTCGTAATTATAGATACTACTGGTTAGTGAAGAATAATTTCAAAATAGGTAGCTGGATTATGATTAATAGTGAAAATGGAAAGATAATAGATAAAGGCAAAACTAATTATAGATATTAAATGAAATCCCGTTCCTTCATACTATTCCTCTCCCTCTCGTTTCTAGCGGTGGGTCTTTTTCTGGCCGATTTGGCTTGGGGAAGCATTCACATATCGTTGAGCGAGATTATTGATGTGTTTTTCAGGAAGAGCGGGGATGGAATTAATTCTGAGATACTGCTCAACTTCCGCTTGCCGAAAGCCATTACAGCTGTGTTGGCGGGTGCTTCGTTGTCGGTAGCGGGCTTGATGATGCAAACCCTGTTTCGCAATTCGCTGGCCGATCCGTATATTCTCGGGGTGAGTTCGGGTGCCAGTCTGGGTGTGGCATTGGTCATGATGGCGGCATCGGCATTGCCGGTGGCATTTGTCAGCAGTGGTTGGGCACTGATTGTGGCAGCAATTATCGGAGCTTCGGTGGTGTTGGTGTTGGTCGTCGGTGTGTCGTTCAAGGTGCATAATGCGGTTTCATTGCTCATCGTGGGGTTGATGTTCGGAACCATTGCCGGTTCGTTGGTGAGTGTGCTGCAGAACTTCAGTAACCCGGATGCCATCAAGCTTTTTGTTATGTGGACATTCGGTAGCCTGAGTGCCGTAACCTGGAGTTATATGCAGGTGTTGTTTCCCGTAGTTCTGGTGGGAATAAGCATGGCTTTCTTTCTGCAAAAACGCCTCGACGGTTTGTTGCTCGGCGAAAACTACGCGCGCGGATTGGGCATTTCCATTCAGCAAACACGGTTCTTGATTGTCATTGCCACCGGATTATTGGCTGGTGGAATCACAGCATTTACCGGACCAATCGCTTTTGTGGGTGTAGCCATTCCGCACATTGCCCGTGGACTTTTCCGCACGTCGGGTCATAAAATATTGTTGCCTGCCGTGGTACTTTGCGGAGCATCGTTGTTGCTCATTTGCGATATTATTACTCAAATACCAACATATACGTTGCCAATTAATACCGTCAGTGCGCTGTTTGGTGCCCCGATTATTATTTGGATAATATTGAAACGAAGATAGAAAAATGACCCCCAACCCCTAAAGGGGAATAAGAAACCCCAAACCCCGTTCGACTGAGCTCACGCCGAAGCCTGAAGGGGCTTAAAGACCAGGTTTCTTTAATTGGAATAATTCAAATGTTGAAATAATAAAATAAAAACTATACTAACTTAGTTCCCGTTTAGGGGCTAGGGGTTATATACAATACAAAACTAATTTAATTCCCCTTTAGGGGCTAGGGGTCTATGAGCATTCTAACCACACAACGTCTAACCATCGGTTATTCCCGGAAAGGAAAAATCGATGTTATCCAGTCCGGACTTGATTTGCAGTTGCGGGCAGGTGAATTGGTGTGTCTGATTGGTCCGAATGGCAGCGGTAAGTCGACCTTGCTGCGGACGCTTACCGGTTTGCAGAAGCCTTTGTCGGGTATGACGCTTATTGATGGAAAAGAAATTATTAAGCTCAAACAATCTGAGAAAGCATTGCTGATAGCCTTGGTACTTACCGAACGGATTGAAATTGAAAATGCCACGGTCTACAACCTTGTTTCGTTGGGGCGCCATCCGCACAGCAACTGGTGGGGAAATATCACCGACGAAGAAGATACAGTTATTCGCGAAGCCATAGAAATGGTTCATCTGACTCATAAGATGCATCAGAATATCAACGAACTCTCCGATGGAGAACGCCAACGGGCTATGATAGCCAAAGCCCTGGCGCAGGATACTCCAATCATTATGTTGGATGAGCCGACCGCCCATCTTGATTTACCAAACCGCGTGGAGATTATGCTTTTGCTGCATAGGTTAGCCCATAAAACCGATAAAGCCATTCTGCTTTCTACCCACGAACTTGATTTGGCTCTTCAGGCCGCCGACAGGATTTGGTTGATGAGTGCCGACAAAGGTGTTGAATGTGGTGTGCCGGAGGATTTGGTGTTCGATGGTAGCTTCAACAGGGCTTTTGAAAGTAAATCCTATTTTTTCAATGCCTCCAACGGAAATTTTTCTATGAATTATCCCATGACAAAAAAAGTATGGGTGTCGGGAGATAAAACCCGTATGTACTGGACGTTTAGGGCACTGGCTCGCGCAGGATATGCGGTAGTGCAGGATGCCGGCGTACATATTTTAGTTACAGAGGATGGCTGGACGTTGAATGAAAAAAATATTACCTCCGTGGAGGAATTGTTACAGGATTTAGGAACTGTATTTGCGGATGATTAATGCATTAAACTTCGGATTATACACACATGCATGAATAACAAACTCATTCATATCTTTTTACTTTTACTTTTATCGGTAAACTTATCGGCGCAATCCAGGGTGCGTGTTTACGGGTATGTGATTGATGTCAACAACCGGGCAATTAATAATGCAAGTGTGCACCTTGACAACAGTGCTGTGGGAAGTATCACCAATCAAAACGGATATTATGAGTTAATGCTGAATGTGAAGGATTCGGCTACTATCGTGTATTCCATGCTGGGATATCAAACTATCAGGCATACCATACATCCTCACCAGCAAGTTATTCAGATTTCCGTTCAGCTTCAGACTTTGTCGAAGCAAATGGAAGAAGTAAATGTTATAGGTCAACGCCGACAGACTTCAACACTCGATGTGCTTGATCCAACCAAATTTCGCGTGATACCCAATGTCAATGGGGGAATTGAATCGTATCTGATTACTTTTGCCGGGGTAAGTTCCAGCAATGAACTCAGTTCACAATACAATGTGCGTGGTGGAAATTTCGATGAAAATGCTGTGTATGTCAATGGCATTGAGGTGTATCGCCCCTTGCTGATCCGCACCGGACAGCAGGAAGGACTGAGCTTTATCAACCCCGATATGGTGCAGAATGTCTCTTTTTCGGCTGGCGGTTTTGATGCTAAATATGGCGATAAAATGTCGTCGGTACTTGATATTGAATATAAAAAACCTACCGAATTTGAAGCTTCGGCTTCGTTGAGTTTGCTGGGAGCTTCGGCCTACGTAGGTACTGCCAACAAACGGTTCACGCAGATGCATGGCATTCGGTATAAAACCTCGTCTTACCTGCTTGGGACGCTCGATACGAAAGCAGAGTATAATCCCACGTTCTTTGATTATCAGACTTATTTGACTTACCAACTGAATCCGAAGTTTGAACTCACATTTTTGGGAAACTTCTCTCAGAACTCGTATCAGTTCGTTCCGCAAACGCGTGAAACATCGTTTGGTACGTATCAAACTGCCCGTAAACTAACCATTTATTTTGGTGGTCAGGAGAAGGATTTGTTTCGAACTTCGTTTGGCGCGTTGACCCTTAATTTTAGACCAACCAAAGGAATGAAGTTGAGCTTGCTGGCATCGTCATTTTACACAAACGAAAATGAAACTTACGATATATCGGGCGAATATGTGATTAGTGATGTTCTGCTTAATGCCGATCCTACCAAACAAACAGGCGAGTCACTCGGCGTGGGAACCTATCATCAGCATGCCCGAAACAGGCTTAATGCCACTGTTTCTAATCTGTCTCATTTGGGTGAATATAACGTGGCTAACCATAAAATGAAGTGGGGCGTAAGTCTGCAAAATGAAATTATTTCGGATAAAATAAGCGAATGGGAATGGCGTGACTCAGCCGGTTATTCGCTTCCCAATAGCGATAAACAACTAAATCTTTATTATAATTTAAGGTCCTCCAACAGGCTTTCCACCTGGCGTTCGACAGCTTTTTACCAGGATACATACCGGTGGAATTCGGATGCAGGTTCATTTTCATTTACCGGAGGATTGCGGGCTAATTACTGGACTTTTAATAACGAAATGCTGGTTAGTCCCCGTTTGTCGGTTTCGTTCTTGCCGCATTGGAAACGCGATTTCAGTTTTCGCTTTGCCACAGGAGTTTACTATCAAACGCCTTTTTATAAAGAAATCCGCGAGACGGTAACCGATGCTCTGGGAAACGTCAACATCTACCTGAATAATCGTATTAAAGCGCAGCGGTCTCTTCATTTTGTGTTGGGTGGCGATCAATATTTTCGTGCGTGGGGCAGGCCTTTTAAATTTACGACTGAAGCTTATCTGAAACTTGCTGATCGTGTGATTTCATATTCTGTAGATAATGTGCGTGTTCTTTATTCAGGTAAAAATGATGCCAAAGCTTATACGGCAGGGATGGATTTTAAACTCTACGGAGAACTGGTGCCTGGTGCCGATTCATGGATTAACCTCTCGTTGATGAATGCCAAACAGGATATTATTGGCGATTCGTACCTAAGTCACACTTACGACTCAAACGGAAAAATCCTGACTTCTACCACAGTTTATCCGGGTTGGGTGCCCAGTCCAAGCGAGCAACGCTATACTTTCTCCATGTTATTTCAGGATTATTTACCCAACAATCCGAAGTATAAAATGCAACTGAAATTTATCTTATCTGATGGATTGCCTTTTGGTCCACCGCGTAATACCGAATATCGTTCGGCATTTCGCACACCTCCTTATCGTCGGGTGGATATCGGTGCATCGCGTGTGTTGGTAAGTGGAGTGGATAAAGCAATGGATAGGACGTGGTTGAAACACGTGAAAAATATTTGGTTGAATGTGGAGATTTTCAATTTACTTGATTTGAAGAATGTCAATTCTTATTATTGGGTTACTGATGTTTATAATCACCAATTGGCAGTGCCTAATTACCTGACCGGTCGTCAGCTTAATTTTAAATTAATGGTGGATTTGAAATAGTAAGTAGTCGGTAGTTGGTAGTAAGTAGTAAGTGGTTGTTAGTAAGTGGTTTTGGAGCGAGTGTTAAATAGAAAGAGTTTGGTTCTGAATTTTATTTACTTCTTTGTAACACATTTCACAACTAAACAGACACGCTATTAATCACCGGCTTTTTACTACCCACTCCAAACCACTACCCACTTCTTACTACCGACTACCAACTACTAACTACTCACTTACTTTCAACTTGTAACCAAATCTCTTTTATTATCGGGTAATTTTCGCTAATTTTGCAGCCATTATTAATAAAATGTATTTCAGTCGATTTTGCAAAGCGTTTTTATATAATTAATGCAGATAACTGTTGACTGATAATTGAAAACTAAAAATATGCCACACACCTCACAACGGGGGCAGGCAATGCCCGAATCGCCTATTCGTAAACTGGTTCCGCTGGCCGACAAAGCCAAAGCACGCGGAATCAAAGTGTACCATCTTAATATCGGTCAACCCGATTTGAAGACGCCACAAGTCGCGTTGGATGCGATTCGCAATATTGACCGCACTGTGCTTGAATATAGTCCGAGCGATGGTATTAAAAGTTTGAAATCCAAACTGGCAGCTTATTATCATACATTCAATATTGATGTAACTGAAGATGATATTATTGTCACTACCGGAGGATCGGAAGCGGTGAATTTTGCTTTTATGAGTTGTCTTGATCCGGGTGATGAAATCATTGTTCCGGAACCTGCTTATGCTAATTATACAGCTTTTGCCATTGCTGCGGGAGCAATCGTAAAACCGGTTGTTTCTTCTATTGAAGAGGGTTTTGCATTACCTCCAATCGAAAAATTTGAAGAGCTGATTACACCCAAAACCAAAGGGATTCTGATTTGTAATCCGAATAATCCGACCGGTTATTTGTACACCCGTTCCGAAATGAATCAAATTCGCGATCTGGTGAAAAAATACGATTTGTATCTTTTCTCCGATGAAGTGTATCGCGAGTTTTGTTATACCGGAGCGCCTTATATTTCTGCTTTTCATTTGGATGGCATTGAAGAAAATGTGGTGCTGATTGATTCTGTATCCAAGCGTTACAGCATGACCGGTGTTCGTATTGGTGCATTGGTGACAAAGAATAAAGAAGTCCGTAAAAACGTCATAAAATTTTGTCAGGCACGTTTGAGTCCACCGTTGTTGGGGCAAATTGCTTCCGAAGCAGCCATGAATACTTCGTCGGAATATATGCTTGAAATGTATAACGAGTATGTGGAACGCCGTAAATTTCTGATTGACGGTTTGAACCGCATTCCCGGAGTTTATTCTCCTATTCCAATGGGTGCATTCTACACAGTTGCCCGTTTACCGATTGACGATGCCGATAAATTCTGTGCATGGTTGCTTTCCGACTTTGAATTTGAAGGTTATACGGTGATGATGGCTCCGGCTTCCGGCTTTTACACGGTAGATGGTTTGGGAAAAGATGAAGTCCGCATTGCGTATGTGTTGGATAAAGAAGATCTGAAACATGCGTTGATTGTTCTTGGTAAAGCTTTACTTGCTTATCCGGGACGGACAATTTGATGAGGTTGATTGGTTAATTAGTTTATTGGTTGAGTAAGTTCTTTTGGTTGGATAGATTAATAGAGCAAAAGTATGATAAATAATTTTGAAGAATTAGAAGTTTGGAAAGAAAGTAGGAATTTGAGGAAACAAGTTTCTATAGTCCTAAAATCATTTCCTTCAGAAGAAAAATACCGAATTGTTGACCAGCTAATTCGTGCAACCAGATCAATTACAGCTAATATTGCAGAAGGACATGGTCGTTATCATTATCAGGAGAATATCCAATTCTGCCGTCAGGCTCGTGGTTCACTGACAGAGACTTTAGATCATATGATTTGTGCTATGGATGAGAATTATATTTCTGTAGAGCAACTCAACGATTTTAGAAATCAATATATTTTATGTTTAAAGCTTCTTAATGGATACATTGCTTATTTGCAGAAAATGAAGCTGAATCAATCAAGTAAATCTATAGGTTAATTAGTTATTGGTAAATTAGTCAAATGAGTTGAATTAGTCAGGCATGGTACAACCACTTAACCAATCAACCACTTAACCAATCAACCACTTAACCAATCAACCACTTAACCAATCAACCACATTGTCTTTAGAATATTTCATAGCTAAGCGCATTCATTTTCAGCAGGGTAAGAAAAATGTTTCTCGTCCTGCCGTTCGTATAGCCACCATTGGTATTGCACTGGGGCTTGCTGTCATGCTTATTTCCGTAGCTGTAGTTATTGGTTTTAAAAACGAAATTCGCAATAAAACCATTGGATTTGGTGGCCATATTCAGATTACCAATTTCGATAATAACAATACCTACGAAACCAATCCTATCAAGGTTGATAAAGCGTTGATTAAAAGAATCACTGCAATTGATGGTGTGACTCATGTTCAGCGCTTTGCTACTAAACCCGGTATTATTAAAACTGCCACTGAATTTCAGGGCATTGTGATAAAAGGAATTGATGCTGGTTTCAATTGGAATTTTTTCAAATCCAATCTGGTTGAAGGAAAAATTCTGGAGATCTCGGGAAGTACGCTAAGTAATCAGGTGGTTATATCTAAATACCTTGCCAATTTGCTTGGATTAAAGCTCGGTGACAGTTTTTATACCTATTTTATTCAGGAACAAATCAGGGCACGCAAGTTTAAGATTGTGGGTATTTATTCTACCAATTTTATTGAATACGACAAGCTGTTTATTCTTGCCGATATGCGTCAGGTACAAACACTTAATGACTGGTCGCCCGAGTCTTTTAGCGGGTTGGAAGTACAAATTAATGATTTCAACCGCATTGACGAAGTCGGTGATATGGTTTACGATGCCACGGCTAATAAATTCAATAAAGATGGCAATTCGTATACTACCCAGACTATCAAACAACTCAATCCACAGATTTTCAGTTGGCTCAGTTTACTGGACATGAATGTGTGGGTCATTCTTATACTTATGCTTGCCGTTGCCGGATTCAATATGATTTCAGGTTTACTCATTCTGATTCTTGAACGCACCAACATGATTGGTATTCTGAAATCGATGGGTGCAACTAATTGGTCAGTGCGCAAGATATTTCTGTATCACTCCGCATTCCTCATTGGCAAGGGTATGCTCTGGGGTAATGTAATTGGTCTTTCGCTCTGTGCCATTCAGTACTTCACTGGCGTTATTCCGCTCGATCCGCAAGCCTACTATGTGGCTACCGTTCCTATTTGCTTCAACTGGCTGTATATTTTGTTGCTCAATGTTGGTACTCTTATAGCTTCACTTCTTATGATGATTGGTCCATCATATCTTATTACCAAAATTAGTCCGGCAAAGATTATTAGGTATGAATAGGATTGAAATGCTTATTGCTAAAGACAAATTCTCTCGGATTATATGATTTAGGTTTTAAATGCTCGTTCTGAGCACTCAGACTGATACTTTTTTGTTTGAAATGCTCATTCCGAGTACTCAGACTGATACTTTTTTGTTTGAAACGTTCGTTCCGAGTACTCAGAATGATACTTTTTTATTTTAAATGCTCGTTCCGAGTACTCGGAATAATACTTTTTTGTTTGAAACATTCGTTCCGAGTACTCTGATATTTTTCTCAATCTGATAAGCTATTTATATTATTACAAATAAAACACTTCTGGGATTAATATTTAATCGCAGAGCTACCCATACTCTAGGTTTCCTAAGTTTAAATCAACAAAGTTTTTGTTTATTTCCAACCCTGTTACTCTTTTGCTTGTTTACTTGTCTGTAAATTCTTATTTTTGCATATCAAGATTGTCTCTATTTTATTTGTGAAATAGCCTTACATCTTGTGACTTGTAACCAGCAACTTGCAACTGAACCATGATCAAAGACCAAATAGAATCCCTTCGTCGCGAACTTGAACAGCATAATTGTAATTATTATGTGAAGTCGATGCCGACCATATCCGATTTTGAGTATGACGCTAAGCTCCGGCAATTGCAGGAACTGGAAACGGCTCACCCGGAGTTCTTCGATCCTAATTCTCCTACACAACGTGTTGGTAGTGATATAGCCAGTGGTTTTGAGCAAGTGGCACACGTGTATCCGATGCTTTCGTTGGGAAATACGTATTCTGAAAGTGAAGTGCAGGATTTCTACGAGCGGGTGCGCAAAGGGTTGAACGAAGACTTCGAATTGGTTTGCGAACTGAAATACGATGGAACATCCATCTCGCTCACTTACGAGGATGGTGAGTTGGTGCGTGCCGTCACCCGTGGCGATGGCGAAAAAGGTGATGATGTAACGGCTAATGTAAAAACAATTCGCAGTATTCCGTTGCGGTTGCATGGAAACTATCCCAAATCGTTCGAAATTCGGGGTGAAATTCTTATGCCGTGGTCGGTATTTGATGACCTGAACCGTGAACGTGAGGAGCAGGAAGAACAGCTTTTTGCCAATCCACGCAATGCAGCTTCGGGGACTTTGAAGTTGCAAAACTCAGCCGTGGTTGCCAGTCGTAAGCTCGATGCGTATCTGTATTATTTATTGGGTGAAAACCTGCCTGCCGATTTGCATTCAGAAAACCTGAAAGCCGCTCATTCGTGGGGTTTTAAAATATCCGATGCTACTAAAGTATGTAAAACACTGGACGAAGTTTCGACGTTTATCAACTATTGGGATGTGGAGCGCAAAAACCTTCCGGTGGCTACTGATGGCATTGTGTTGAAAGTAAATTCGCTCTCTCAACAACGTGCTTTGGGCTTTACCGCCAAATCACCCCGTTGGGCTATTGCTTATAAATTTCAGGCCGAAAAGGCGGTGACACGACTCAATTCTGTTTCCTATCAGGTGGGTAGGACAGGAGCCGTGACTCCGGTTGCCAATCTTGATCCGGTACAACTTTCTGGTACTACCGTCAAACGTGCTTCATTGCACAATGCCGACATTATCGAAGCGCTCGATTTGCATATCGGCGATATGGTTTTTGTGGAGAAAGGTGGCGAAATTATTCCGAAGATAACGGCGGTGGATAAAGATGCCCGCATTCTGATTGGCGACAAGGTGCAGTTTATCAAAAATTGTCCCGAATGTGGCGCTGCATTGGTACGTTTCGAAGGCGAAGCTGCTCATTATTGTCCCAACGAAAATGCTTGTCCGCCTCAGATAAAAGGTAAAATGGAGCACTTTGTGAGCCGCAAAGCCATGAACATTGATGGCTTGGGGAGTGAGACGATAAATTTGCTTTATCAAAACGGTTTATTGCATAATA